>SDBS01001907.1_pt1 | contig 21001 bp, 15 predicted proteins | sample 2277091 | NCBI WGS metagenome assembly SDBS01 (sample SAMN10404972, study PRJNA504765) | marine sediment metagenome | isolation source: marine sediment core GS10_PC15, 163 cmbsf | place: Arctic Ocean: Southern Knipovich Ridge | collected 2010 | reverse complement strand
GACCGTTTCAGTGGAAATTCACCCGGCGAGACCTCGACAGACTGCTCAAGCACCTTGAAGCCGTCAAGTACGAATACGCTGCGGCTGCATGAGTCGCCGAAAATACATCATCGAACTTTCGGGCAGAGGTACTAAGGACGCCTACAATCATACCGGTGTTTCAAACCCAAGAGGATCGCGTTCCGGCCACCATGTCTGCTCGAAAAGGTGTTGAGCCACACCGTCATAGCCGGGGAAACAGCGAGAACCAGTCATTCCCTCCCGAGCCAATTGCCAGAGCAGTTCTGCTGCCTCGCTGCGCGCCAATCGAAAGTGGATGAGCGTCGGGCCCCGTTTTGATAAGGGTCCTCCTGGAAGGTCTTCGCAATTGATCTCCTCAAGGGGTTTAGATACATTTTCTGCGTTCCCCCTGATGTCCCGGAGCCACTCTACCGTGAAGGCGCCCTGTTGAGCATGAAGGTTGGTGTTCGAGGCGCGCGGAGCTGTCACGAACCGGTGCTCGACAGCCGGGTTGTCGTGCTTTCGAGGGTTGGCTCTTGGGAACCAGAGCACTCGATTCAGGCCCCAGACAGAGAGGTCACCAGATTCGTTTTTCAACTCACATGCGCCGCTTGCGGCGAAGTACGCAGCGACCAGTGGCGAAAAAGTCCAATCGAGCAGGCGTGTCGGAATCCTATGATGTTGGGCCAAGGCCATGAGGGGGTAGAACTGCTTATCAGGCCACTGAACTGGGCCACCGCTAGGGTTTCCGGTCGCACATCTTGAGGCTTCAATTGAAGCCTCACTTAGCGCCCTCCTCGCTAGCGGTGTGTCACCTGGAATAGGAAGCCCAGCCCTATCCGCCTCTTGCCAAAATGCATAGAGAATCGACGCTTCCAGATGAGCCTGATGGGCAGACCCTCCTACCCTTCGGGCAGCGGGCGTTTTGAGTCCTACTATTGAGTTCAGGACTTGGCGGCCATCTGGTCTAAGCGCGCGGGGTATCAGTTTGTAATCTGAGCAGGCGTGCCCTCTGAAGATCCAATCGTTCTCGAACACGGGGTCGCCAAAGTGCCGGCTTCTCAAAGACAGGGCATCTAGAAAACTGCCGGCGTCTTTATGAGGGATTTCCAAGATCGTGTCTTCCATATCCATCCCGCTCCTTTTGCTCGACGTTAGAGTCTCGAATCACGCTCTTGCATCGCTCCAACATAGCCCCTGCGTCGCCCGGGCTTCCTTCCACCAAACCGCTCTGACGTGAATTCCCGTAGGGAATTCCGCGACCGATGAATCGGTGATGGGTTTTCGGGCGAGTGTCGTTTGGCACCTGGATATCGGCCTCAAAACCGCGAGCAAGGGGTGGCCTTTTTCGAGGGCTTTTCCGAAATCCACATGACACCCTTCTGCGATTTCGACAACGCCGTCAGTTCAAAGGGTAGGCACGGACCACCTTGGTGCATCTCGCAGTTGCGGTGTTCATTTGTGCAGTACAGCTGTCCCGACGCCCCTTGATTGATGGCCGTACCTACCTGGCGGGAGGGATGGCGCCAGCTCTTGTAGCTGTGCGCTGAAACCAGAAAGGTGTCGCAGTCAAGTTTTTCGTATGCTTCCCAGACAACATTTTCCTCGCTGCCGTGATGTGGGATCTGAATTGCATCATAGGCGGGGCCGCCATTGTTGAGTATCTTCTGCCACAACCGGACGTCTGCATCCCCGGTCAAGAGGAATGTGCTGCTTGCCTCATCGCGGAAACGAGCTGCGACGTTGAAGAGATGTGTTGCCCCTCTGGTCGTCCGGGGCCAATCTCTAAGCGTCCGTTTGTGACGACTCGCAACGCTTGGTTTGCCACTGCTCAGATTCACGCGGCCTTTAGCTGGATCCGGTGCGAATGCAGATGCTGCGAGCATAAGACGTAAGAGATTCGATTGCCGATCGTACCACTCAGGCTCAGGGGCCGATTCGAAGACCTTACGGAGCTGCTCGCCAAAACCTGGTAGGAGCTCCCTGGCGGTTGAGTCGAACTCGCGATCCAAGAACTCAGAGAAACCGCTCGAATCGCGCGCGGTGCTCATGATCGTATTTGCCGCATTTTCGATTTGCACGCCCAACTTTTTATCTGTCGCCAGCGTGCGAACCCACGACACGGCCTCGTTTAGAGGATGTCTGTCGCCTGCGGGCCATCGAGGCGGTGTCAGGATGAGCACCTCTATCCCTGCTTTCCCTGTTGGGCAAACACTGCGTTCGCCCTCGTAGACCTGTTTGATTCCACTTTCCGGGTACCATTTCCTTAAGTCCCCGACAAGGTGTTCCTTCCTGGCGAAAAGCTCTGTCAGCTCACGGTCGTCGAGAAGCGTCCGATGACTCCGGAACAGCGTCCCCATTGCGAGAATCCGGAGGTACCGCATTATCGAGTGCGGTTCGATCCCCGGGACCCAGATCTCCTTGGGGTGCCGCTCGATACCCAGGGCTTCCCCGAGCTGTCTGAGGTGGGAGATATGGTCACTATGGTAGTGCGAGACCACGAGCAGAGCCGGTGCGCGGTCAGCCGAGTTCTTTACCCATTCGATGGACCGGTTGAGCTTCCGTGCCCCAGACCTCGTCCCGCAGTCGTACAACCAGCCTTCACATTCTGCGCAGTGATGACATTGGACCCAATGAAACGCACCCTCGCCCGCGTTCATGACCAGTAACTCAATCTGATCAGGCGACAACATCCAGTCTCGCAACAGTTCCAGAACCTCCTCGCGTGACGCTGTTTCTTGGTCTCGTTCCCCGCGTTCTGGAGATGGCGTTGGTGGCAATGGGCAAACCTCGCCGTAGTCTCCTTTGACGCCCATTGTCACAAACCCGATCGACGAAGTTGCAGGTCCTCCTTTATCGCCGCCAGGATTTCATTCAACTTTTCCTCAATCTCCTGTGACGGTGGCTCCTCGCCCCCGATCTCTATCCGCACTTCGACGTGCAGCGGCAGCCCGGCCGCGATCTGGGTGATCTCGCCAATCTTGTCGGCAAGGTCCTGAAGCTCGTGCGACTCCAGTTCGGCCGTGGCAATCCTTACCCCCGGAAGCACTTCACCGACCCCGGGTCCCGCGCCCGACGGTATCTCTAATTTCAGCCCCTTGGCGTCAGTGAGATCACATGGCCACGGGCCGCTTTCCGGCGTCTGTTCCAGATAGCGGGTTCGCAACGCAGCGTCGATTGCCTCTTTGACTGCTGCCCAAGGGAGGGAAACGCCCTTTTTGTTCGAGAGAGAGGTCGCGAGGGACAGGCCACTGGTGCATGAGTCCTCCCAGGCGTCGGGCAGGTTTTCGCTGAGGAGATCGGCAGGACCAATCGGATCCGGCGGAGGCAGCAGCTGAGTCGACTCCTCGATGATGCCCGGTGGCACATCCTCTTTCCAGAGACTCGCAGGCGGTGAGAGCAGCCACAACGTTCCAAGGGCTACGGCGGTTTTCACGGCTTCCTTAATTGCCTCCGGTGTAGCACGTGGAACCGTAAGTGGTTCCTCGTACCCTTCCCTCTGGGCCATCACGACCTGGCCGCCCGCGAAGTATCGTTCGAGGTCAGCGATCGTGATCTCATCGGCTTTCCAAAGACCAGGGAGTTTGTTCGGCGCGAGGGATGAGGGCTCCATCGTCGACAGCTCGGCCTGCTCGGGCAGCACTACCGCGAGGCCAGGGTCTCTCAGCGCGGTCTCATCCGGCGCGCTGTACCACCACGTTCTCCGGGTCCCATCCGGCCGCCGCAGCGCAAGTACAAACAACCCTTGCTTGCACCCCTCCACGATGGTATCGAGGACGGCCTGACGACTGAGCATCTTCGGGAGATGAGGAAACTGTGCGAAGGCCCCGACCAGGTCCCGCAGCCGGCGGGACGGCTCGCCTTCCCGCCACAAATCGTAGGGGCCTCCAGGGGCGAGAGCCTCAGCGCTGACGGCGCCCTCCTGGATCCTCGCGCGCGGGTCGGCTTTGATGGCCGCGAACAACGGTCCCTGGTCCCCAGCCGTCATCCGGAACGCCTGGACATCACCAGCCTCGGCAAGCGTTACGACGACACTCAAGGCGGCACGGGCAGCCGAGGGGATGTCGTCCCTGGCAGTCTTGATGTACCCAGAAAGCATCTGCTGGCGGATCGGGTCGAGCTCCTGTTCAGCCAGACGAGAGCGAACCTCCTCCCAGCCGAGATAGCCCTGAACGGCTATGCGAAGGGCGGCGATGCCGTCACGCGACGGAGTGGCGACCACGACAGCATTTTGGTACACACGAGGCCGGTCTGAGCCGGTGGTCTGCTTGATGTAACGTTCGGCCTCGGCACTCGGCTTGCCAGAACCCGAGATCGCCTTCGGGCCGAGGATGACAAAGTGCAGGTCGCCGTCATCCTCGACGTCCTTGGGGCCGGCTGGGAGTAAATGAACCCTTGCACCTGCCGCCGAGGCGCCCGCAGCCAGGTTCTTGGTCGATGCAATCGCATCCACGACCTTGGCGTCCACGAAGCTCGCGTCAAGGCCTCCGGTCGCATCGTGGTGCATCTGCTTGAGGTTCGGGCGAGTTCCGAGCCGCCAATCTCTTGGCAGGCCGGGCCGGCCGCTTTCATCGTTCGGCGCCGTGTCGATGGAGGCCTCGTCCAGGAACCACGATACGTCAGCCCATCTCTTGAGCGCTTCCTCGAGCTCAATGCGATCTGGCCGCGTCGGCCCCAGCAGGAGCATCAGCTCGCGGGTCGTCGCCTTTCGCCCGATCGGCTGGGAGTGGAGGAAGGTCGTGAATATCGCCTGCTCCACCTCGCGGTGCCTGAGGGCGGGGTAATCGTCCTGGATTGCACGCGCCTTCTCGAGCTCACCCGCGAGGATGCCTACCCACTCCTGCCGCTTGCCCTCGTACTCCTCGGTTCCGGCCACGGTAGTCAGCTCGCGTGCCGCGTCCGACAGGTCCGCATCGTCTGGTTTGGCCAAGAACACGGCCGGTCCGATGAATGGTGCTTCGTCCCAGCCCTCGGCATCCCTCAGCGCCAGCGCAAACGTACGCAGCACTCCGCGGGTCCGTTGGAAGCCCTCGAGCTGGGTCCACTTCGAGTACAAGACCTCCGTCAGGTCAGGGTGGAACGGGAAGCTGCGCAGGAATCTTTCCTCGACCGCGGTCCCGGCCTTGCGGCTCTGGTCGTCCAGGCCGTACAGTCCTTTCAGGCCTGCCACGACATGCGACTTGAATGTGTCAGCATTCTCGATGCTCTTGGCCTTGAAGAACCGCCTGCGCAGGACCTCGGCGACGTCCTCTTTCGCGACCGGCTCCACAGCCTGCTCGCGCTCCCGTCGGAAAACCGCGTAGAGGTCGTGGGTCAGCTCTTTTCCGAGCGTGTCGCTCTTCCGGGGATCTGTCGCCAGCAGCGAGGCTACCACGGCGCACCGGTCGACCTTGGTCGCGGCCTGGGTGAGGTACTGGAAGAAGTTGAGAAGTGTAGCCCGCCAGCCCGCATCCAGGCCGATCTTCTCGCGGGCAAACATCAGGACCTCGTCGATGAGGACCAGGGTGCCCTTGCCGTCCTTCACGGGCATCGCGAGTAGCTCGCCGAGCAGGTTCTCCGCCGGTGCGCTCTGCCGCTCCTCGTCCTCGCCCTCGGCGTGGAGTAGCCGGAGGCCGTCGCCGCCGGCGATCTGGAACGCCAGTAAGCTCCACGGCTGCTTGAGCCACCGAGTCTCGCCGTCTGGACCGCGCACCTCCATTCCTCGCTCCACATCCAGCTTGTCGAAGGGAAGGACCACCACAGTCGCCGGTGACGGCTCGAACCCGATGTGCTCTACGAACTCCCTCACTGCCGGCATGTCCGGCAACGAACCCGGCCGCTTCGCCAGGTGGAATAGGGTGATGAGGGCGTGGGTCTTGCCACCGCCATAGGTCAGCTCGAGCTGCCGGACTGCCTTGGCAGATCGACCCTCAAGGCGCTCCATCACATCCTTGGCGAGCTCCCGCAGGTTGTGCGTTGGGTACGTCAGCGCGAAGAACTCGTTCGGATCTTCGTACACAGGCCGCGAGCCGTGTTGCATGGCGACCTCGTACAGGTCGGCCGCGAACAGGCTCAACGACAGATCGCCGGTGCGGAGGTCGTCGCGGAGATCTACCACCTCGTGCCATGGTTTCCATGCGGTCTTTGCCATCGTGACTCCTCGCCATAATTAGGTACGAAATCTCACAACGTACTTAATTAATATGCATGGTACCCAAATCAGGTATTGCGCCATCTGGCCTTGGGTCCTCGACCCAGACACTCGACGCTGCCCTGTTTTCGCCTCTCCTGAAGGATACGCCGGATAAGGCCGATGCTCACCATGGGGCACGCCTCCTGCAGATCCGCCACCGCAAAGTCGCCATGCAAATGTTCAATCGAATCCTTGAACTCGTCGATTAAGCGGAGGCTTTGAGCGAGCCCGTGTGTCACGGCCTGGCTTTCCAGATATCCGTTCTCGAAGGACCTCATGACTCCTCCAGATTCTGCTCCGGGCGAAACGGGGCCATCTCCGGCAGGTCACGGTCGCCCGCGTCAAAGGCCACCCCCTGCCCCTTGAGGTGATTCGCGATCGACTCGAGCACCGAACGCTCGGCCGATCCGGCCTCGGAGAGCTCGATCAGCGCCTGTACGACCTGTGGGAACAGCCGGTTGGCGCGCAGCCCGCGCACCTCGACGTAGCGATCGACCTCTGCAACGTCCCCGGCCTTCCACAGGCGCATCATCCGGTGGACCTGGTCGATCATGGGTGCCGGCCGGCTACCAGCCGATTCGACCCCGAGGTTGCGCCGTGTTCGTTTGGTCCAGGGCTTCAGCTTGAAGGTGCTGCCGCCTCCGCTGTCAGGTGCTTCGGGCTCCTCATCCACGACGCTTCCGTTTTCCTCCACGCTGCGAGGCTTGCCTCCGCGTGAAATCAGATCGAGTTGCACCTCCAGCACCCGGTCGGATAGATCGCACGACAGGGCGTAGAGGATGCACGCACCCGCCGGCGCCTCGGCCATCCCGAAGTCGTTTCGGTGGAGAAGGTAGTACGTCGTGGCGTCGTCGAGCTGCGCCGCCGAGTCGCCGGCGCCGTTGTGTGACAGTACGCGGCCAACGATGTACTCAACAACCATGCGTCGGACCGATCGAAGGAATTCCGAGACCGAAAGCGGTTGGCCTGGATCGTTGGCCTTTTTCACTACCGGGTGCTGGCTGAACGCCTCCAGGGCCGGGCCCATGGCCGCCCACACAAAATCCGGACCGCGGATGCCGGCGTCCCAGAATTCGGTCATGCGGGTCGAGATACGCTCGCGCATCTGCGGAATCACCCGGTTGTCCCAACCCGGGGCTGCGGACACGGGACGTTTCCGGCAGACGAGCCACACCGATGAGGAGAGGGCGGCGGACGCAAGGGATCGTGTTCGCGACTTCCGTTCGGTTTGGATGGGCCAGCTTCCGTCCACGATGAATCCTGCTCTGATGATCGCAGACACCAGAGCCTCCCACGCATCCGGTTGCTTGTTGGCGAAGACAACAACCATTCGACCTTCGTCACGCAGCGCTCCGCAACATCGGCGGAACGCCCGGTACATCCCGTCTTCGTAGGCCGCCTTTGATGCGTTGGCGTCGCCTCCGAAACGGCTGCTGTCGTCGATCAGCTCGCCATCCGCGTTGTCTGCGTCCCATTTCGGCCCGAGGTCGACGTCAAACACCGTGTCCACAACTGTCGACAAGCCGCGCGTCGACCGGCGGAGCCATACGTAGAAGAAGTCCATCAGATCGGAGTAAGGAATCGAGTCATAATAGGGTGGATCAGTAAGTACCAGATCGAACTTGTCTTCGTGTTTCAAACCCAGGACCGACTCGCTGCCGACCTGCGGCGAACCTGCAGCGGCCGTGGCGTCGGTCAGGTGAGCTACGCATCGTCCCACCCAGCCGAGGCCGTTTTGATAGCTGCCAGTCTGGCCCGAGAGAGGGTTCGCCTCGCAGAAGTCCCAACTCATCGGTAGTGCAAACCGTTGAAAAGTGTTGACGACGAACTCGCCCCCATTCTCCCAATGACAGATTGTCGAGTTGTAATCGGCCAACTTGTCAACGGAGACGGCAATATACGCGCCGATTGCTTCAGCCCAAGCTGTCGGATACCCCGATCCTCCTGTAACTTCGGCTACACGTCGCGCGCCCCCAGAAAACTTGGCGAGCGCCACCAGTTGCCGCGCCGTGAAGAGTGTCGACCAACGATTCAAACCGTAAAGTGGCACGCGGAAGCCTAGCGCTTCCTTGCTAGGCAGCGGCTCGTTGGGCAGACCAAATGGAATCTCGTCAAATACCTCTTCCAATACATTCTCGGCTTCCGCGGCCCGCTCAACCTCAAGCTCGGTGGGTAGCCGGTACCCCTTGCCCTTCTGCCCATCGACGACCACGGCGGTCATGACCATACCAAGCCGGCCGGCCAGCCCCTCTTGGCGGATATCCTCCATTTTCATGGCGACCGTGCCCGGCTTGCCGCAGCACGGGCACCACGCGCCGGACCGGGAGGCAGTGCCGGCACCGACGCGTTTGTCATGCTCGCGGTGCTGGGCCGCGTTGCGACCCTCCACCGGCACGTCGTGCTGGATCCCAAACACAACACCTGTCCTGTCCTCCCGCGGTTCCATGGACAGCAGCACGCGCTTGTTCGTCTTCTTGCACAGCCAGCGGGTCTTGAGCAGCGGGATCGTGGCGCGGCAGCTCTTGCACCGCACGGTCCTCGCCCACAGGTAAGCGACCGTTGCCTTGGCCACCCAACGGGGGTTCGCCGGGGCGCTCAGATACCCGGCGTCAAACTCGCCGTTGAGGGCCTCCACGTCTGCTATGCCGTCGTCGTCGACTGGAACAAGCCGCAGATCGGCCGGTTGGTTGGCCTTCTTCTCGTGAGGTTTCAACGGCTCCAGCTCGGCGTACGTGGGGTAGTAGTAGGCGAGTTCCCTCCTGGCCTGCTGCAGCACCCACCACCCCCACGCCCGCACGTGCCAGGCCAGGTCGGCATCGGTCGCGGGGAACAACTGCATCTGCACGGCCTGTAGGTTGCGCTCGAGCTGTTTCTTGGTCGGCTTGCCGGTGCCCTTGAAGTAACCCTCCATGAACTCGACGGATTCGAGGGCGAAGTCCGGCAGCGGCCGGTGCTGCCCGGCAAGCCGCTGTGGGTACTCGAGCGTGCACTTCAGGATGAACCACGCCACCGGGTTGATGTCGGCCGCGGTGACCTCGCATCCGAGCCTCATGGCCTCCAGCGGAATGGCGCCGCCGCCGGCGAAGGGGTCCAACACGCGTGGCGCTCTGCCGCCGAAGGCTTCGCGGATCCTCGTTCGAAACCACTCCAGGTCCGGGGAGGACTCGCGGCCCCAGTGGAGGATCCCGCCGACGGTCTCCTCGACCCTCTGCTCCTCCACCCGTCCGCCTGGGAGCTTCTTCTTCTTGACGACCTCCACCACCTCGCCGCCGAGCCGCCTAAGCAGCTCCTTACGTTCCTTCTCGTTCCCCGGATCGGGCAACAGAGTGGCCACCAGCGCCGCCCTACAAGCTGCCAGCGGACGCCGCGCCGGCCAGATGTGAAGGGTCGAGATGTGGCCGTGCCGCACGTTCTTCTCGTGCACCGAGTCAATCGACGCCTGCTTCAGGGGAAAGGCAACTTCAATGAGGCGTTTGGTATCGGTCATTTCCCCACTCCGCTGCTGAGTGACGACCCGAGTAGTGAGAGAAGAAAACCTAGCCTCTCGGTGCAAGGTGGAGGCGGCGCCACCTTCGATGTGGCGATCTCCATCGGCTCAATCCCACCAGTGGACGTCTGGGGGATCGAAACGCGAATGTGACCATCAGTCCGCGTCGTGAGCTGCCTTCGAACCTGGCCGTTGATCTGGACCCCCGTGATCTCATCGGACGAGTACCTCGAGTCCACCGATGGGTCCTTGGATGACACACTTGTGAGTACGAGTTTCGGGTTCGTCGGGAGCATAAGGGCATAGCTGTAACCCGACTTGTGGCCATGATGCGGCGCGACCAAAACGTCAACGCCAAGCACGTGTTTGAACCACTCATCGCTGATGTTTGGGCCGTTGAGCATCGCCTCCCACGCGGCCGCTTCCATGTCTCCGCAGATGAGAATCGACCTGCCGCCATAGTCGATTCTGCTCACCACGCTCGCGTTGTTCACAGCGGTGTTGGTTTCACCGCCAATAACACGCGCGTCTGCTGCGGAGAGCGAGATCTCAGAAATCCTCACGCCCCCGTAATCGGGCGGGAACACGGCAGGGCCAAACCCAGCTCGGTGCCAATCAGCAAAAGCCCCCGACACGCCGGCAGCCCGACCCGAAGCCGTAGCCCGCGCATCGGCGAGGTAGGCGCGATCATAGATCGGCACCCGAATGTACTCCGTGCCTACGCGGGCCAACGCCGGGAGATCAGCAAGATGGTCGCCGTGGAGGTGGGAGACAGTCGTCTTCAAGATCATTTGGCCACCCAGCCTGCTCGAAATCCATCGGACAGGTGAAAACTCAGCGGACGCGCCAAGGTCGAATACGCACCAGCGGCCATTCGGCAGCCGTGCAGCTGCACACTGGCCGTGGCCGACGTCGAAGAGGTAGAAATCGAGGTTGTTCATCATGCGTCTCCAGTCGGCCCCCCTTGTTGGGGGAGGTTCAGGTATTGGACGAATAGCTCCCTGGCATAGCGCCGCCCAAACCGATGCATGCGATATAGGGAGACCAGGGCAACTACGAGGAGCCCGACTTCAACACGCCACGCTCCGAGACCGTGAACCGCGATCGTGACGACAACGAGCGTCAGGAGTGAGGCCATGACCCCGCGGTTGAGGCCGTAGTTCCCGTTGAATGTGTCCACGCGTTGGCTCCGGCCTGCCCCGGCGACATTCGCGTAGATCTGCCGGGTGATCGAACGCCAGCTGCGGCGGTCGACGGCCTTGATCGAGACGTTGCTCCGGGTCAACTCCTGCACCTTCGACTCGAGCAGTGCAAGCTGCTCGTCGGCCAAGAAACGCTGGTTCATCTTCGTAACCCAATCTGTCGGCATCCCGCCCTGCAAGCCCCACCAACCCTTTTCGATCACATTCCCAACGGTTTGAACGAGGTGCCCCGCCGCGTAGGCGAGGATGAGGAAGAGGCCGAGGCCTCCCACCGGCATGGTGTCTGGTTGGAAAAGACGCTGCACAGGCTCTATGAGGAGTGATATCCCGGTCAGGACGATGACGCCGGGCACCAAGATTCCGGTGAACTCATAGAAGTCGAAGTCCCTCATCAGGTTTGTCCTCCCGCCGCCGCGGCTGCGATCTGCCGCTGGTCAATCACCATGCCGCCCGTCGGGCTGGCCACGAGGGCGCCGAAGGGGTCCTGGACCCGCAGGAGCTGGGAATGAGCCGAGCCGCAACCGTAGACCACGTACAGCCAGTAGCCCTCACGCAGGTTGCAGGCCCGGGCCCACTCGTTCTCGGTCAGCTCGATGCTGCCCGAGGTAGCGCGGCCCTTGACCTCGATCGCCAGCTCTTCCCCGGATGGACGTTTCGAAAGAAGGTCAAACCCAGGCCAGTCGATCAGACCAGCCGCGCGGGCCTGAGCCGGGGTGGATACGTCCTGAACAACCGCCCCGAGCGCCTCCTCATGAGCTATGGCCACACGCACGGCGGTCGCCTCGACCTCAGCATCGAATCGTTGGCGCGCCTCGTCGCCATCCGCCGGCACCACCAGGAAGTGTGCGATGAAACGCAGGGGCCTGGCCTCTACGAGGGTCGGCTCCAGATCGGCGGCGTCCATGACGGCTGCGCGCCGCTCCGCGAGCTGCCGTTGCTCGGCACGAATCCAGTGGAGGGCCTTCTGTGCCCGCAGGTTGCCGGCCCGAGCCACGGGCCCGAGCTCGCTGCGGCGGACCGCGAGCTCGGCGGCGCGGTGATCGAACCCGCGCCTCAGGAAGTTGGCGCGCGCCCCAGCCGCCGAGGCCAGGCGATCCCGCCACCGCTCCGCCGCCCCGGCCACCACGTGCTCGTCGAGCCAGGCCGCCACATCTTCACGCTGCTGTGCGGCCCGTGCGACCAATGGAAGTGCCGTGGGCGGCACTCCCTGCCTGGTCTGCGTGAGAAGTAGGCGTTCCGGCTCGGATAGCTCGATGCTCCCGTCGCCACCCTGGCGAAGAGCGACAAGGCGCGTCTCGAGAGGGACTTCCTGGGCGAGTTCAGGATTGTTCTCAGCCCCGCGGCGTCTCACCTCGAGAAGGCCGACGTGGAGCAGGTAAGGCTCTGCGGCCGATGGGTCCACAAGAACAGACCCGCGGGCGGCGTCCCGGGCGAAGCGTTGCCGGACCTCCTGACACAGGCAGTCAAACACGGGTTCACCCGGGTGCACCAAGATGGCGTCGTTGTCCGCCCGCGGCTGGAGAGCCAGGCGGGGATGGGTGTCTCGGGCGCGGCTCTCGATTGTTGGCAGCAGGAAGTCTAACGATCCGGCGCGCGTCGCTCGCAGGCTGAACAATCCATCAGTGTCGGCCTCGAGGCGAAACCCGAGCTCGCGGCCCGCCAGCTCGAGGAACCTCTGGACGTAGCCCGGGAGCAGGCGGCTGTAGGTTTCCCGGTCGATCTCGTCACGGAGGCGGGGCAGCTCCGGGCGAATGTCACCATCAGCGCCGTAGAGCTTGCGTGAACGGGCATGAAGCTCGTCGACCCGGCTGGGCGTGAGCTGCGACTCGATGGCCGCGGCCGCCTCCTCGGCGCCTTCCGCCGTGAGCGCCTGCTCCATGTAATCCCGGAGCGAGACGCCCTCGAAGATCCTGCCGATCACATCGAAGACCTTGTCGCTGCCCAGCTCTTCCCGGATTTTCTCGAGCTTCTCAAGGAGGATCTTCAGCACTCTGCCCTCGCGGGTCTTCGCCGCGACCAGGTTGATGATCACGACGGGGTCGTGTTCCTGGCCGTAGCGGTGAATGCGGCCCATCCGCTGTTCGAGCCGCGCGGGGTTCCATGGGATGTCGTAGTTGACCATCCGCCAGCAGAACTGGAGGTTGATTCCCTCGCCCGCGGCGTCGGTGGCGACCAGGAAGTCGGCGCCGCCTTCCTCGGGCTTTCGTTTGAAGTGCTCGACCTGATACTCCCGTTTTTCGAAGTCCATTCCGCCATGGATTTGTGCAATGCGGCCCGCAAAGCCAAGGCCTTCAAGCCGACGAACGAGGAAGTCGAGGGTATCCCGGTGTTCTGTGAACACGATGAGCTTGTCGCCCCGGGCGGCCGGGTCTGTGAAAACCCCTCGCAACCGTTCGAACTTGGAGTCGTCACCACGCGCGTCGACCTGACGCGCCAGGTCGAGAAGGCCCGCGACCTCGGCCCGCTCGACCTCGAGCTCGGCGAGCGAAGTCGCGACCACGCCCGCGAGCGTCTTGGCCTCTGCGGCTTCGTTCTGCTCGAGCCCGTCCACGGCCTCCTCTTCATCGGCAGTGAGCGTTTCGAGTGGGTCTTCGATCTCCCTGTCGAGCCGAACTTGCCCCAGAACCAGCTCCTCCTCGCTGATCCTGCCGCTTCTGATATCCCTGATGAGGCCCTCGAGCTTCTCCAGGCGTCGTTCGAACGAGCGGATGAGGGCCCATGTGGAGCTGACCAGCCGCCGCTGGAAGATCATCATGGCAAACCTGGCTGCGGATCTATTGAGAATCCTCGCGGTGTTGTAATTGTTGCGGATGTAGCGGGTCGTCAGGTCGTAGAGGGTCTGCTCGCTGTCCTCTCCCTGTGTCAGCTCGTACGCGAGGGTGTCGCTCACCCTCCGGGTGTAGAGGGGCGACCCGTCGAGCTTGACCATTTCCTCTTTCGTACGGCGGATGAAGTGCTGCTGCTTGATATGAGGTGGCACATCAGCGAACCCTTCGGGCGTGGAAAACCCGTCGGGTTCCAACAGGCGCCAGAGACAGAAATACGGGTAGTCCTTGCCCATGTGCGGCGTGGCAGTCAATAGCAGCAGATGGTGGGCACGCCAGTGCAGGAACCACTCCTCGGGGATAGGCCGAACCCCGGCAACGGCCTCGGCCAGCCGGTACCTGTTGGTGGCGCGAAATGTGCCATCGAGATCCCGGCGTGCGGATAGCTTGTGGGCCTCGTCGAATACGACCAGGTCGTACGGCTCGACGCATTCCTCTTGGAGACGCCTGCGCGCGCTCGCCGCTGCGAGGGTGTCGACGCTTATGATCAGCCGGTCGCTGGTTGTTCCCACAAACGGGTTATCAGCCCGGACGTCGGCGCCGCGGACGATTTCGAACCGCAGCCCGAACAGCTGCTCGAGCTCGCGTCGCCAGTTTCCCACAAGGCCCGCCGGTGGAACGATGAGTACCCGGCGCAGGAGTCGCCGCGACAACATCTCGCGGATGTACAGGCCGGTCATGATCGTCTTGCCGGCGCCAGCGTCGTCCGCCAGCAGGAACCGCAGCGGATTCAGCTGAAGCATACGGTCGTACACTGCGATCCGCTGGTGGGGGAGAGGATCAATCCTGGAGGTTTCCGTGGCGAAAGTTGGGTTGGCTGCATGGCCGAACGACAGCCGTTCGGCTTCGACGAGCAAGCGAGCCCTATCGGAATTCCCCGCAAAGTCCAATGTTGCCGGTCCAACATGTGGCTCGGCCGGTACAGCCGTTGTAGGCTGTCTGACCTCCTCTGCCAACTCCACGAACCGTTGCCACGCGAGCCTGTTGGGTTTGGTCTGTCGATTCTCCCATCGGTTGACCGTCGCATACGAGACGCCGAGCCGTTTTGCCAGCTCGGCCTGGGTCAGGTCGAGGCGCCCCCTTGCTTCCCGAACCCGACCCGCGTAATCCGAAGGGATGTTAATCACAAGATATCACCTCACAGGAAACAATATAGTAGCTCGCGTGCTGTTTGTCAAGGCGTATAACATATGCGATAAATTCTCTCGAGAACTCCATCCGAAACGGTTCCCTCCGGAAGGGTTCCCGGCACGCCTTTCCGCCGTTGTTCGCCGTCGTCGGCCGGCCGGCGCCGCAATCCTCCAGTTAAGTATGCCCAGGCCCGGGCGCCACTCCCGGGCCCATGCGCGCCGCCGGGTGCTCTTTTTCGAGGGCCTCGCAGAACCCGTCCAGATCCGGCCTCGTGATCTCGATTCCTCGTGGCCAAGTTGCCACAATGAAAGAAAGACGTGCCGGGCACCATTCCGAATTTGACTAACAACGCATCAGAGCCTCGTCTCGAAGCGTGAGTCGTAAGAGCGACGTTTGGACGTCGGCGATCCCCGGATCACGACTGGAATTCCCGGAGGCGGGCTCCGGGGAGATTCCAGTCGGCCAGTAGGTGAGAAGTGCGCTAGTATTTGCGGTCTCTTGGAGGGCACGGATCGTTGCCGTAGCTGTCGCGGTCCCGGATACGACCGTCCCTCCGATGGATCACAACCTCGGATTGCTGGTTGAAAGCGATGTCGCGAGCGGCGTCAATCGCTTCTGCCTGCGTTCGGTGCTTGCTTGTGACGCGCTGGTTGCCTTCGCCGCGCACGGCCCACTCGTCATCGTGGGGCACAACGTGTTGGTTTTTCTTACCCATTGTTTCGCTCCTGCACTATCGCAGGCTTCCGCCGAGACACCAAGCGCATCGGTCGTAGCCAGCTACGAGAGCCTCTTGGAGTGAGGAAAACGCCTTTGCGTGACCGGCTGCGATGATCTCATTGATTTGGCACTGCGACTTCTCGTTGTCGAGGTCGTGGACCTCCATGTTGTTGGTATTCCCGCAGTAGCGGGCGTTGTACAGTGGACTTCCAGGTCTTCTCGCCATCTACTTCTCCTTGCGAGCACCCAGGTGCTCGGTGGTTATAGTGGGCTCGATCCTTCCGCGCGGAATGCTTGTCTTGCCCATCTACGATGGTATCACAATAGGAGCATATTGTCAACTCACAGGCATACACCGAAAGAAGGATGCCGTGCTACGATAGTGGCCGAAGGGGGATGCCCGATGTCAAAGACCTTTGGGGAGCGGCTGCGTTGGTTGAGGGTGCGGCGAGGCATGTCGTTGGATCAGCTTGCATCGAAGGCGGAGATCTCTCGGGCGTACTTATGGAAGCTAGAGAAGAAGCCGGACGCCAACCCGTCGATTGATCTTGTTGAGAAGCTCGCCAAGGCTCTCGAGGTTGCTCCGGCGGAACTCCTGGATGACCAAAGTGCGGCCGTGGGTGGTGGGCCGAGCATTCCTCAGGCTCTAAAAGAACTCCAGAACCGGCGCGGGCTGACGCGGCAAGAGGTCGAGGATCTCGCTAGGATTCAGTTCAGGGGGCGACGGCCAACAACCGCAGACGATTGGGAACTCATCTACCTTCAGCTCAAGAGTATTCTTGGCGACGAGGGCGGAGCGTAGATATGACAGTCGCTGCGATCACCCCCGAAGCTCGGGCGTTTCAACTCCGAAAGGACCTGGGAATCAAGGATCGCACGTTCGATCTGGTTGGTCTGATTGAAAACATGGATATCCGTGTTGAGTACTCGGATCTTCAGCAAGAGGCGCAAGAAGGGTTCAGCTTTCGAGTCGAGCACCACGAATTGATAGTGATTGACCCACGCAAGCGCACGCTCCCAGGACAGCGATTCACCCTCGCGCACGAACTCGGCCATATTCTCCTCGGGCACGCGGACACATCAGGGGAATGGGGAACCTCAGAAGGCGCTCCCGGCAGCAACGAGGAAGACGAAGCCAACCGCTTCGCAAGCGCCCTCCTCATGCCGAAACAGTTGTTTCTGAAGGACATGAAGGGGAAACCCACCACGTTTGAAGGCATCGAGCTATTGGCGACGCTTTACGACGTCTCGCTCACCGCCGCCGCGATCCGGTTCGTGACGCTCACGGACGACTACTGTGCTCTCGTCGGTATTCAACGCCGCCCAGAGAATAGCTGGCCCGTGAAAAGCCGAGCAGTGAACGACTGGTGGCTAAGGCTGCCGCCGAGCAACGAAACGCTGGCATCGAGCGTTGCGGAAAGTGGAACGGTCGGGAGCGGACCGACGCTCGCGACGGCATGGATCCCGAAATACAACAAAGATCCGGCATGGGAAGTACACGAGGAGATCCGCAACACATCCGCCAACAGCTGCATCATTCTCCTGACCAACCTCCCCGACCCAGAGGACGACACCGGATGGGAAGAAGAAGCGGCAGATCAGGAACGAGAACAACGACGCCAACGATTCAGCCAATTCTAGCCTCAAAAATGGGGGTGCTCCACGGGTGCACGGGTGCCGCCCTTCGCATTGTTGCATTGTGATGAGCGCCCAGTCGGATGACGACTGTAGGCCGAGGCGGCCAGGTGGCGCCACCCGAGTGGTACACATAGGTTGTTGGTATCCTGAGGTTGACCGAGCGGCATTGAACAGGAGTTGAATATTGCTGAGCGCTGAGCTTCGCGGAAAGCTTCCAGGTCGTATTCGAAATCTGGAGGACGTGCTGACTTCGTACGTGTTCAGCTTTTTGCAGTATTCGTCTAGGCCCGCATTTCTTGGGAGATTCCTGAACGACGTCGGGATCGGCTCGTCCGCAACCGAAATAGAAGCTGCGGAATTTCGTTTCTGGCCCACGTTCCCAGGTGGCACTGAGCCTGATCTAGTGATCGTCGTGGGCGACCACTACGTTCTCTTCGAGGCCAAGCTGTTTGCCTCCTTCGATCCCGGTGACAGTTGCCGGCAGCCTCAGGTCGTCCGCGAAATCGAACGTGGCATGGAGGAAGCGGTCAGGGAAGGGAAGCAGTTCCACTTCGTCGCTGTCACCGCCGACTCTTGCTTTCCCCGTGAAGCCCTCGGCTGCTATCAGCGGCACGCGCCGGTGATGCGGTGGGTCAATTGGCAGAGCATCGCTCGGCTGGTACTGACTCAGATCGAGGAGCAAGGGGCCGCCCTGCCGGACGGGGAGTATGCGAGCGATTTGGTGGCGATCCTGGATGCTCGCAACCTGAGGGGCTACCGGGGATTTGAGGCGATCGACATTCCTGCCATCGTCCGGCCCCCGGAAGAGCTCTTTCTCTCCGCTCAGACGCTTGCTTATCGGGGTGAGTATCTCGGGTTTCGGGCGACGCTCGGTGACCTTCCCGCAGTCGAGCCGGTCGATTCACCCCTGTTCTTTTCAAGGGTGTTGTTTGCGGACCTCACTGGGCCGCCGACACCCCCAGTCAGAATTTTCTTTGGAGGGAGCTGATCCATGTCGGAGCTCGCAAACCAGACACGCAACGCATTCGAGTTCATCGAGAAGCTTTTTCTCGAATCATCCTATTTGATCAGGGAGGTTGAGGGGCAACTGCAGAAGATGCCTGAGAGCTTTGAGATTCTACGCCCTGCGGGATACGTGGTGTCGGCAGTCAACGCGGCCGGCCTCGAGCCGAAGCATGTGGGGAATTGGCTTCGCAAAACGATTGCGGTGGCATTCGTTCCGGAAGGGGCAACGGAGCGCCGCGGAGGTCAAACCCACACACCCTTTTCCGATGACCTTCGCGTGTTGTTCCTCACCATGGTTTTTTCCGCGGGCGAATTGAACGAACCAACCGCATTCTTCGGGTATGTCGACCAGATTGAGAACAAGACCAAGGACTTCCAGAAATTCGAACGACTCATGTTCGAGTTTCCGGCTTCCGCGATCAAGATGTTGAACAGCAGGTCGAAGATCTCTATTGATGATAATTTTTGTTCGATGAGTGGCGAGGTCAAGAAGCTCAAGCTCTATTCTCTGAAGACAAGCGAGGACGTCAGGAAAAAGCTCGTGGAGCCGATGGTGAAGCTGTACAGGAGCTAGCACGAGGGATTTTCTGGTCGGTCCAATAGGCCCGGTCTCACTCGTTCTCAAGGGAGGCACAGCGATGGCTGGACGTCAGGATGTAAGGCCTGTGATTCTGCGGGACGGGAAGGTCACGCCTGCAGAAAGGATCCGCTTTTTCGACCATGCCTACGACGAAAACTGGCTCCAAGAACTCATTTACCGCCACCCTGAGTTGCTCCCAGCGTCGGAGTTTGACCCGGTCTTCAAAGACCTCATACCGGTGACCCGTGAACTGCCAACGGACGCCGGTCCAGTCGACCTTGTCTGTGTAAGCCCGGATGGGTTTGTTTCATTGATCGAGACGAAGCTTTGGCGAAACCCGGACGCAAGGCGAAAGGTGGTCGCACAGATCATCGATTACGCGAAAGAAATGGCAGGGTGGTCGTACGAGGAGCTGGAAGACGCGATTCGGAGAAGCGGTTTTGTGCCGAAGTCCACATCCCTCCTGGGAATTGCCCGGGATTATGGTGAAGTGGCAGATGAGTCGGCCTTTGTGGACAACGTGAGCCGCAGCCTCGAATTTGGGAGATTCCTCCTGCTGATCGTTGGAGATGGTATTCGTGAAGGTGTCGAACAGTTGGTTGGGTATCTGCAGCAGACTCCCCATCTCGGATTTACGTTAGGACTGGTCGAGCTCGCGATCTACAGGCTTGGCGGGGAACCGGGCGAGGTTCTTTTTGTCCAACCGAGGGTGATCGCGCGCACGCGGGAGGTCACGCGCGCGATCGTCAAGATCAGCGTCCCAATTAACAGGAGCGACGTGTCCGTCACCATTCCACCGCCGCCAGACACAAAGGACCGTAAGCCAATCAGCGAGGAACGGTTCTTAGAAGAACTGAGCGAATGCTCCGGCTCCGAAGTTATCGACTTCGCCGAATGGGTTCTCGACAACGCCGAAAAGCACGGCTTGGCAATCGTGTGGGGTGAAAGCGGCCCGATGCTTCGTTACGTGGACGAAGAAAGCCGGACGTTTTTCACGCTTGGACAGCTCTCCCGGCACGGTGACCTTCGAAGCGTCGAACGGTTTCTTGAAAGGATTCAGAAAATCGGCCTCTCTGATGACATCTGGCGCGGCTACTTCGACGAACTGGTACGCCTCGTTCCAGGGGCTGTTCGCAAAAAGTTTACTTCCGCCTCCGGTGCCAACGAATATGAAACGGTTGTGTTTGGATCGAACCCAGGAGCGAATGACTTCGTGCCGCTCGAAAACTTGGCCCCACGCAGGGAGGAGTGGTTTGTGGCAATGGCGCGCGTGATCGAAGAGATCAAGGAAGCTCTCGAGGCGGGTTGATGAACCAGGTGAGGTGGATGCCACGTATCGCTTTGTGACGTTGTGATGCCGGACATTCGGCGTTAATCCAGATTTACATACATCTCAGACCCGCTGGCACACCGACTCACCCCAAGCAGTGCCTGCAGCTCAAATCGGTGTTTCGCAATGAAGTCGAGCATCGGTGCGAAGTCTTTCTCGGGTTGACTGAGTTGGGTTCTACGATATTTTTCAGCCAGAAATGCCATTGGCTTATCGAAGTGAATCCAATAGAGATCACGAGAAGTAATGTGAATGAGGTTGAAGACCTGTCGGGCCGGGGCGCCGAACGGTAAGAGCAACTTGTCGCAACGTGCCTTCTTCTTGAGCTTGCTCTGAATAGCTACAGAGCAGTTGGCCAGCAGGTTGAGTGACAGATATCGCCTTGTGTGAATGGTATCCAAGACCCGCGGGTTTCTGGCTGTAGACCGCAGTTTGGTGTAACTGGATAGCGTCATCAATCGAGGTCGAGGATCGAATCGATCGGTCGTGTGGATGACGGCAGCGACCTTTATGTGATGCACACGAGTAATTGTCGCTGAGCAGTCGTGGTCAGTTGTTTGGTTTCCAAGCAGGTGAGGCGGAGAGCGGGCCGGGTGATAATCCGCTGCTGAGAAAAAGACCGGCAGCGGGCCCATATGGTGTAGGAAACCAAGCCCGCTGCCGCCACGGGGGACGAGCCCCGCCGGTGAAGAGTATAGGGCTTTTGAGCTCGACTCGCACCTTGCTCGTCGGTCCGTGGGAGAGGCAGCGGACCCACGGACGACGGACGATTGCTGTGCTGCGACAGGTGTGGATGCCAGGTGGTCGTGTGCTCGGACTGCGATCGCGGGCAACAGTATTGCTCGGATGTCTGCAGCCAGGAGGCGCGTCGTGAGTCGGTCCGGGAGGCTGGCCGGCGGTATCAGCAGACCGAG
>SDBS01001906.1_pt1 | contig 21001 bp, 47 predicted proteins | sample 2277091 | NCBI WGS metagenome assembly SDBS01 (sample SAMN10404972, study PRJNA504765) | marine sediment metagenome | isolation source: marine sediment core GS10_PC15, 163 cmbsf | place: Arctic Ocean: Southern Knipovich Ridge | collected 2010 | reverse complement strand
TCAATACGGGCAATTAGGCGGCGGAATTACAGGGCTAACTTTCGACGGCACTAATATTGTGGCAGGCGCGCCAGCAGATTCGTTTATATTTGAGATCCCGATTTCTGCGGAGGCGAGTATAACTATTACCACGTTGATCGGCACATCGTTTAAAATCTTCAACACTACCGGCGATTCAATGATATTTAATCCGGACGGTTTCAGCTCGGCTAATAGTGCTGTTGCCGGTACTGCAGTTTTCAACTATAAAAGCCGGGGCGGTCATTTGGTTATCATTGATTCCTTGAGTGCCTATATTAGCGTTTACGATTCACCTGTTTCTAATGTAGGGTTATTTCAGTTGGGGACTTCTGCGGATGCAGATCGGTTTAAGGTTGATGAAGATGGGGACGTAACTAATGATGGAACGACAAACTCAGCCGGTGGTTTTACTGATGGCACTTTTACCGTTGACGGCAGCGGAAACTTCACGGGAGTCGCAGCTTTTACGTCCACTGGTGCATTTACCAGTCCTGGAATTGACGATAATGCCGATGCCATAGCGATTACCATTGATGTAACTACGGAGAAAGTTAATTTCGCTGCGGATGCTGATGTTGTGGCGAATCTTACCGCCGGGACGGTTACGAGTGATGCTGGGGTGATTGGAACAATATTATCTGCAATCGGTGGTCAAGATGCAGATGCAACCTTAATTCTTGACGCAGATGCCGGTGACGATAATACAGATACATGGAAAATTATTAGTCAAGCGACTGGTAATGATTTAAGTATAATGAATCATGAAACGGAGGTTTTTAATTTAACAACTGCGGGAAATTTACAGGTTGATGGGAGTGTGACTGCTCCGGGGCTTATAACAACTTCCGCTGCTACAGGTCAAGGATTTGTTGTAAATGCTACTGGCGGCAAGTCTGCGGCGTTATTGGCTGGTGGTTTTGCCGGTCTTTTTATGTTTGACGATAGTGGAATTTTTACTATCGCAGCACAACCATCTGCAAACGTAATTGCTGGAATGAATGATGGAACCAGTAATCTGTTAAATATAAGTGCTAACGGTAGGATGTTACTTGGGAATAATATAAGCACCTCTGTCGCTGGGACGACTTTGCAACTGAAGGATGCTATCGCATACCTTACCCTACAAAATACTACAGCCGAAAATGGTGAAGGTGGTGCAGAGACAAGGATAATATTTGAGGATCACGCCAACGCCGCACTTGCTCAGATTGAGGGTAGTCATTCTGGAACGTCTGATGACACCAAAGGGAAGTTGATTTTATCGACACATACGGGATCGGGTTTAACTACAGCTTTGACGATTGATGATACGCAGGACGCAATTTTTGCTTTTACCGGCTCATTTGAATCTACGCTAACAATCAACCCAACCGTAGCAGATACCGAAGATCCAAGTTTAATTCTAAAAACCGACGCTGACAACGATGGAACAGCATTTACAAGTGAAGCATTGACTATTAATTATGCTGCTGTTTCCGATCCGACGTTGGGACTCTGGACGGCAACCACAACTCAATCAGCAGGCTTTGACTTTGATATGCCGTTGATTGCTTCTACGCTTACGAGTGATGCAGAAATCTCAGCGACCGGAGAATTGAGAATCTTAGGCGAAGCTACATCACTATACCTTGACTATGGTTCAGCAGGTGCAGAGGATCATGACGTGTCTATATATTTCGGTGATGATGGAAACAATACTGCGCATTCTTTAAAGTGGGATGACGGTAGTAGCCGATTTGTTCTTTCAGCGGCATTATTTCTTGATAATTCTACGTATCTGATAACAAGGGGTGTTCAAACAAGAAGTCTTGGGTCTTCTGGATTAGAGTTTCTACATTCCGCCACTGCTGGCAGCGGTGATATATTTACACTTAACCATTCCGCGGTAGCCAATGAAACTAATGGCAGACAAGCATTAGTTAATATAACTGGAACTCTCCAGCAAAGTTCAACCGCTGCCTATGATGCTATGTATGTAAACCTTGCAGTTAATTCTACTGGTGACGGCTCAACTGGTGATGGTAACAATTTATTGAATCTGAGTGTGGCGGGTTCGCCTAAGCTTAGAGTTACTACGGGTGGAGCTGTAATTTATACACCAAATGCTTTATCTAATGCAGGAACTTCGGTTGCTGATGATGCTGCTATAACTGTTATAAATTATATAATGCGCATGGTAGGAGCTGATGCAGACGCTTTACTCGACACCGATCCAGCGATTAATGATGGTCTTGCAGACGGTCAAATCGTAATCATACAGGGCACAGCGGATGGTAATACTGTAACAATTGCTGACAATGTAAATACACAATTAGCCGGTGGTTTGAGCATGACTTTAGGTGATGGTGATGTCCTTTGTCTTATGTTCGATAGTAACTATTCGATGTGGATCGAACAATATAGGAGCGATAACTGATGAAAATATTAAAATATTTATTCCTATTTTTACTGTTCACCTCATCATGCCTTTCACAGACTACGGGAGGATCGGGTCATGCAAATGCTTGGAATTTGAATAGTGGAATTGTGTGGACTACTTATACCAGGCACCATGATATTTCCGCCGGCGCTGCCACCCTAGGCCCAACAGCACCAACGCCTACAACCGTTGGGACTGCACGGGGTTTAGGTTTTGCCGCAGATAATGAAGTTGTCCATTTTACACTAGAAGTCCCTTCAGAATGGGATGGCGTTTCAAATATGACATTAATAGTCTGTTGGTATCCCAGTTCCGGCGATGCTGTAGCTAACAACGAAACCGTTAAATGGGACTTAACTTACAGATCTGTTGCTGAGGGTGAAGCCGTTGATAACGGGACTCAGACTGTTGCTACTGCTACTTTTGTCGGGGGTGTGGGCGAAACAGATAAAGAACATTACATGACAGATATCACAATTGTATATAACGATGGAAATCAACCATTAACGATAGGAGATACTGTTTTCTTCCAGTTTGATCGGGATGTAGGCACGGATGATTATTCAGGTTCCGGAATTGTATCAAGGTGGGAATTACAATATACGGCGATTGCGCTTGCGAGCCATTGAATTAATTACTTGACAATAGTATGAATTATGCTATATTACAGATTGACGGAAGACTCAATGAATTTAAATTTAGCCGGGGAGCTGCAATCTTCCCCTGCTTCCGTCTTTGTAGTTTCCCGGTGATTATTGACGGAGGCAACTAATGAACAATTTCAAACAAGGTTTTATGCGTGGCTTTATTTTGGGCATGGCTTTTATTGCGGTCTTACTATTCTTGAGCAGTTCTGCTATCGCCCAACAGCAGCAAACCCAGCTCCAACAGGCAATGGCGGAAATTGCCCGGTTAAATATTGTAATTGAAGATGTGAAAACGGAGCGAAACGCTCTGATTATACGGGCTTCAGAACTGACCAAAAACGCTATCGCAATTAACGATGGAATATTAAAGGCTACTCAAAAATTACAGAAAGGCTATAATGATGGCAAACTCAATTATGAAGAATTGCGGCTTATGGGCTTTAATATTGTTGTGGATTCTTCCAGTGTCTTTAAAAAGCCAAACAACAAAGGTGATTCACAAAAGTGACTGCTGGATTGAATACTTTTCAGTTCAACCCCGTGCAATGCTTGACGGTTTAGCCGATGCGGGTTGGATAAACAAGTCCGGTAACAAATACTACACCGTTTTAGTTGATTCCAGTGTGTATAGCAACGTTGGATGGCACAATCTATACTTGGACACCCCGTTATTAAATAATGCGGACTGGTGGGCATTTAGAGGCGATGAAGCGATAGAGCCATATCTACTGTATTGCCGCGAGATAGAAATTAAATTCGTAGCCGGTGAGAAGCAGATCAAGATTACGGAGTTTCCGCCACTATCTAACTTGGACAATCACGATCTATCGACATACTTTAATAATTCGAAACTCCACAAGCCAAAAAAAGATCGTGAGAAAAAGTTGCGCGAGAAAAAGGAGAAGATAAAATGAGATACCGCTGGGTTGATTGGAATAGGGATAGATGGCTTTCAATGCAGGGGACTATATTGCCCTACGATAAGGCCGAACACGCCATAGTGAGTGCTATATTGACGTTAATCGCTATGATATTCATGCCTTTAGCAATGGCTTGTTTGTTAGTTCTGTTTATCGGATCATTGTGGGAGATTAAAGACGGTTATATGCACTATGAGGTTTACGGATGGTTCGGTGGCGAAGGATTTAGCTGGAAGGATTTAATTGCGGACTTTATAGGAATTGCGATAGTCTTTGCGTGGAGGTTCTAATGATCGCTTTCTGTTTCGTATTTGGTGCAGTGATATTATACGGGGTTTTTATGTTAACTTGGAGGTAACTATGAACAAATATCTAAAAGTTGCGCTATACGTAATCGGTGGTATTGCCGTTTTTGTTTTGGCATTTATTGTTGTTTGTCATGGTTGCGCTGATTGGGTTTATCAAGTAGGTGAAGATTTGGGCGGTAAATAAACGAAACGGAGTTGAGAAATGACTGAAGAAAAACGTAGTGGAATCAGATTGTCGCCAGCAGTTATATTACAAGTTGTTCTTATATTGGGAATCTTCGCCGGTTGGATAATGTCGTATTCAACGTTAAAGGGTGATATTAAACACCTAAAAGAGAATGTAACTAAGATCGAAGCTAAATATACGACTATGGAGGCAACCCGCTTAGAATGGTTGGGCACTATCCACAAGATTGAGTTACACCTTGCTAAAATGGACGGTAGACAAGAAGCTATTGAGAAAAAGCTGGGGTTGTAAAATAGGTATTGACAATTCAGATAAATTGATTATATTTTTAATAAGAGAAAAATCAGAAGACAATTTCAGTGGGTGCTTACCGATGACAATTAGTATACACCATCGTTTAAAAGCCGTAAAGTTTATTCTGATTCTTTACGGCTTTTTTGTTTTAGGAGGTTCTGTGAGTAAAACCCTCGTTGTATGGAATAAAAGATCGTCTTGCAATAGGATCCTTTTTAGATATAAAGACGGTGGATTGTTTCGTTATTGGCAAAACTGGTGGTTTCAAATAAGCCCACACAGGGAACTGGCTTGGTGGCGCTGGACTATAAAAACGCCAATGTTTAGATTTGTAAAGCTCTTGGGGTCGATTGAGATAGGTCTTGGGAATCATTATTTTGTGATTGGGTGGGATACAAAATTTAACATTGATATTTAAGGATGTATTGTTTGTGGCGGTCGTGTTTAGCAACCAGGCAGACGGGTGGGTTGTAGATATTTAAGATAATGTTTATCATGCCATCTTGTTAGAGCCGCAGAGCTACTGCCGACCGTCACTTATTTACAGTAAAAATAATAGTTTGACTTATTCGTAAAACATGGTTATATTTACATTGTCTGACTCCTAGTCGGACTTCATTGTTCCTCCGGAGGGGCGACTGATTGTCGTCCCTTTTTTATTACCCAAATGTTAAATTACGTTAATAATTGTGCTTGATTTCTCGCCTTTTTAAAAATAATCAAAATAAAACTTGCACTTGCGGTTATTATATAGTATACTTATATACACAAGAAACCGTAGTTAAAAACAAACAAGTATACGTAGTGGAGGTAAAATGTTAAAGTGGATAAAAAAAGAAGACCGCAAGGCGTTCATGGTCGATATAGAAACACACAAAGCCGTTAAGGTTCATTGCGCTAATTCTGGAACGCTGATCAAGGAATTTATAGAAAGCGCAATTCTCCATGAATTAAAATATCGGCAGCATATAAAAAGAGTGGCAAAATGAACCCGCAACCTGACAAAGAAAAGATTTCTCAAAGCGGCCAGTGGGTTGATTACAGATATTGCCATACCAACGGGAAGAAATTTCAAAGGATTTCCCGCTCACTAAAAGCATGTCGGGAGGCTAAAGATGTTTGGGTAAAAAACTTGGAGGAACGATGAACTTATTTGTAAGCGTATCAGGTGGGCTTGACTCAACAGCCCTTGCCATTTTAATGTCACAAAACAGTAATGTGCGGTTTATCTTTGCTGATACCGGTGATGAGTTTCCACAGGTTCATAATCATTTAGACAACATGGAAAATAAACTTGGAATAAATATAATCCGGGTTCAAAACAAAAAATACACGTTAAAAGAATACGAGATCCAAAGAAAGTTTTTTCCCTCCCCGAAAGCCAGATATTGCACTCGGATATTTAAGATTAAACCCATTGAAGAGTATTTAAACGACTACGCCCCATTTCAACTTGCTATAGGCTTGAGATATGACGAAACGGGACGGACAGGCAACGTTGAGAATTATGCCATTTATCCACTACAGGATAAAAAAATGCTTAAAGATGACGTTTATGAATTGTGCAATGATTATAATTTGGTTCCGCAATATCCTTGGTATATGTCAAGGGGTGGTTGTTATAGCTGTTTCTTTAAATCGAGGGCTGAATTGTTGGCACTTGCTAAACACGAACCAGAGCTTTTTAACGATCTAATTTACAGAGAAGAAACCATTCAAAAATTACGTGGTGACAGTTATTTAATGTTTGACCGCTTCAAAAAACACCCGTTGCGGAGAGTGAAAGAAATGGTCGATAGTAAAATAGAAAATTTCGAACAAATTCCCATGACTTACAACACAGGTCAATGCGGGATATTTTGCAGAAAATAACCATTAACGGGGGCAAAAAGGAGTAACAACCATGACAAAACAACAGCAAAATCAACTCGAATTCACCAAGCTCCGCATTGTTACATCTGTGGCAATCGCAAACATCCGCAAGCTGACGGATCAGTATATTGCTGACAGAATTAAGGAGAATTTGCGGTATGCGAGAGAGGTTGGGAAGTTATGAGGAAACGATTGGGTTATACACGAAAAGTGCTTGAGGCGCAGATTGTGAAATATGAAGAGATTTTGTCGGATGGTTTGGATAAACAACTTAAAAATTGGTTATACATCTCTTTTGGTAGCACCGACAATTGCCCTGTTTGTTTATATCGTTTTCACGGGGGTTTTGTGTGTAAAAACGAACCATCACAAAAAGATTGTTTAGCCCTGGTTAATGGAGTAGATTGTATGGGGCAAGATTGGTTTGGTAGGTTGCTAACCATGAGGCGTGATGACAAGTTCAATGCTATACAGGTCCGCAAAACCCTAAAAACCCGCCTCAAATACTGGCAAGCTATTTACAAAGAAAAATATCCGGAGGGACTATGACCGAAATTAAAGAACGAGGAATCCTGTTTTCCTCTGAAATGGTGAGAGCTATTTTAGATGATCGAAAAACAGAAACGCGGAGAGTGATGAAAAATCAACCATTTGAAGATGAACTTGTTGAGGTTCTTTATGATGCAACCTGCGGTGTTTATATTGCTCGACTTATTGACTTTTATGGACATGAGGTTCACGTCAAATCTCCCTACGGCAAGCCTGGCGATACCCTTTATGTCCGGGAAACGTTTGATGTTTTTGGTAGAAATAACAGAGTGGTTGTTTATAAAGCCAGCACGGGGGATTTTAAGAATCCTATATATAAATGGAAACCCTCCATCCACATGCCAAAGAAATATTCCAGAATCAAACTTAAAATCAAGGAAATTCGGGTTGAGAGGGTGCAGGATATTACGGAGAGGGGCGCTATGAATGAAGGTTTATTGAATATTGAGAAATCCCCGCTTAATTCTGGGCCATTAGAACGATTTCGGGATCTCTGGGACTCCCTAAACAAGAAACGCGGTTTCGGGTGGGACACGAATTGTTATGTATGGGTAATTAAATTTGAGAGGATAAAATGAAGAATCAAAAACCAGAAAACCCGTTTCAACTTTGCAAGTGGTGTAATTTTCTTGCAATTATAAAGCAAGGACGAATTTGGCTTTGTGAAAAACATTATCGGTTTCAACAAATGCGCATCAATGCTAAAAGACACAATAAATGTGTCCCTGGTTATGGAGAGCTTGAGGCTATGCATTCAATATTGGGTATGGTTTGCCCTGCTTGTAAGAGGGAGTTGAATTGGCTTGGTTGTAATGGACTTTCAACGGTTATTACGTTACAACACGACAGAAGCGGTGCATTAAATTTTTTATGCCGAGCCTGCAACACAAGACACGCTGGATTTGAGGGAGATTCTTTTTACATTATTGATCACAACAAAGAAAAAAAATGTTTTAAGTGTAAGAAAATATTACCATTATCTTCGTTTTACAAAGACAATTCTGGCCGATGGAAAAACAAAAAAAGCTCCTGTAAAGAATGTTCAAATAAAACTTACAATAATTGGAGAATTAAAAACAGGGAGTATTATAATGCCAAACAAAGAGAAAACAGAAGGAAACGTAACCTTGCCAACGCCTAATCTCCGGGATTACTTTGCTGGACAGGCTTTATCGGGGCTTATACTTAAATGGCACGTTGATAATATCGGGTTTGAAATGAAAGACTATGAAGGAACTGCTAAAATGTCATATCATTTCGCCGATCAAATGTTAAAAGCAAGGGAGGAAAAATGAAGAATCAAAAACTCCCCTTTAAAAAGGGTCAATACTTTGAATTCGAGAACGCCGGTCAGAAAAACTACTGGAAGATTGTCGGCATATTTGAAATAGGCAACTTCCTTGTCCTGGACAATATGGGCAAACCGGAGAAATTATACATTGACAAATCAATTAAGCGCATTAATGATGGGTCTGTTAAAGTCGTCAACAAAGATGAAATTATTGAGTATTGCGGTGAATGTGGCGGTGTAATCGGAGTGCCGGGAATTCATAAATGTGTTTGTAAGTGAGGTTGAAATGAATAAAGAGATTCGTTTGAAAGTTTGGCATAAATACGGAGAACAGTGTGCTTATTGTGGTAGACTTTTAACTTATAAGCAGATGCGGGTTGACCACTTAAAACCACGGCTCGGCGGAGATGTTAAAAAAGAAATAGTCGAATGTTTTGAGAATTATATGCCTTCGTGTAGGCGTTGTAATCACTATAAAGGCGGATATTCTCTTGAAGAATTTAGACATCAAATGAAGATATTACATACGAGATTAAAAGAAATATTTAAGTGTAAAGTTGCGCTCGATTATGGTATCATTAATATTCGACAGTTTGACGGGTCTTTTTATTTTGAGAGATACTCGAGATCAACGATGGATGTTGTTACAGCCCGGACTTACTAAAATGCGAATAAAGAAATACAGCATCACAAAACACTGCTTGGAGCTTTGGAAAACGCTGATTAAGCTTCGCGCCGGCTATGTGTGTGAACGTGAAAGTTGCCAGTCGACAAGCGTGATGCAGGCTCATCATATCATATCTTCAACGGAATGGAATCTACGCTTTGATGAAGAGAATGGTATTTGCCTCTGTAGAAATTGTCACATTTTTTGGCTGAAGCAATTCCCAATCGATTATGTGAAATGGTTAAACGAAAAGTGGCCGGGCAGGTTGGAAAGTTTGGAGTTGCGGAGGCACGAAAAACCTAACCATGACTATACGCTATTAAGGATCTACCTGGAAGTGGAGATAAAGAAACTTAAACGATAAATGTCTTGCCATTAATCCAATAAACCAGGAGGTAACGATGAAACTAAAAGAACTAACCATTGACATGCTTCAGTTTGAAAAGTTCTGTGAGGATAATCCAGAGCTGGACGAACAGACCAAAACAGATACTTTAGATTCAATTAAATTACCATTCAACAAAAAAGCGCTGGGGGTGGCCTGTGTGATAAAAAACATTAAGACACCGGTTGCTGCAATAGATGTTGAAATCAAACGATTACAGGCACACAAAAACGCAATAGAAAGTAAGGCTGATTGGTTAAAAAGTTATCTTCGGGACAACATGATTGCAGCGAAAATTGAAGTAATCGAAGATGATTTAGTCAAAATACGCTTACAAGAAGGCAGGGCAAAATTAGAAATTACCTGCGAAGTTGATCAACTGCCTAAAAAGTATCGCAAAACAAAGATGGCTATTGTTGCAGAAACCGAACTTATAAAAACAGTACTGGAATCCGGAACAAAGATCCCGGGGTGCAAGCTCAAGAAAACCCCGTTCATTAAATTTTATTAGTGTTGACATTTAGCTAACAATTAGCTATATTTAGATATCAAAATCTCACAACAATTTAATTTAGCCGGTTAATAGCCGCAGGTTTGTGAGATTTCCTGCGGCTTTTTTAATTTGGAGGAATGATTATGAGTTATTGGATCTCATTACACGATAAAATAACGGATGAAATTTTAGAAGTTCCGAGTTTTGAAAGTGGCGGAACTTATGTCTTGGGTGGTTCGTGTGAAGCTGACTTGAACGTCACGTATAATTATAGTAAATTTTTCAGCTTTAAGGGTTTGCACGAACGAAACGCCGGCGATACAATAAAAGAGATCGCATTTGCAGTGTTGGCAATGGGAACGAGAAAGGATGCTGATTACTGGAAGGCAACAGAGGGAAACGCCGGATACGCTCTAAATATTTTAATGAAATGGGCGAAACAATATCCGGATGGAATTTGGAAAGTAAATTAAATCAATGTTTGGAGGAAACAATGAATAAGTTTAAACGAGGCGATCAGATAAAATACAATCCCGGACATTGCGATGTTGAATATGGGTTTGTAACCGAGGTTCGAAAGCTTAGGATGGACATTGGAGAGCCAAGAGAGACGGTCTTCTGCCGGTTTTGGAGTAATTCCCAGGCGGGACAATTGCGAACAATGTCAAACTCTGAAAGCTGTAATCCCAGAGATATTAAAAAGTGTGTAACAGATATTCCAGAGTCCATAATTGATGCTTGGTTAAAGTATCTTGGCTACAAAATCTAAATTGGAGGGATAATGAGTGAAAACAAATTGAACATTTATCAAAAACTAATTGAGGTTCGAAAATCGGTTCCCGGACTTAGCAAAGACAAGGAGAATAAGTTCTTTAAATTCGCTTATGTTTCCAGCAGTCAAACACTGGCGGCCGTTCGGTCTGAAATGGACAAACAACAGCTTTTGTTGATACCTGCTATAATCAAACATGAAACCAGAGACCACACAACAAAACAGGGCGGACACCAATTTTACACCGAACTAACACTTGAGTATAAATGGGTTAATGCAGAAAACCCAACAGAATCAATTCTTTGTCCCTGGGCTGGAATAGGATTAGATGAAAGCGAGAAAGGAATTGGTAAAGCTTGCACATACTCCGAAAAGTATTTCTTGCTCAAGTTTTTCAATGTGCCGACAGACAAAGACGATCCGGACAGCATGGGTAATGGTGGATCTAAAACAACGGGCAAAACCACTACCACAAAAACAACCAAACCTAAGTCCGACAAAACGCGCACCGAAAAAGTCACATTCATCCGCAATTGTTTAGGCGATATTGGTCGATGGGGTTTTGAGGAACAGGACGATGGTAAGATAATAAAATATAAGATCGAGAAACAAGAAACCATTAACAAAAACGCTGTGACAGCATTGAAAGACATTACTGCATTTCCGGGCAAGAATGGCAAAGAAGATTTTACCGGCTTTGATAACGTTAAAGCAGTCGAAAAACTACAGGATAAATGGTTTGATTCGGTTTACGGTAATGTTAAAACAGCGCATGAAGCCTGGAAAGAGAAGTTTAATAATGCGGTTGATGGCACAAAAGCAATAAACGAAAAGCTCAAAGAAGTTATCGGCAAAGAAGTCAAAGACTTGCGGGACGATTTACCGTTTTAGAAGCTGAAATATCTAAATTGGCTAAACCGGAATAATCTGTGGCAGGAATGGCGGTTGGTGCGTGTTGGTATGTCTAAAGAGAAATCTTGATGGCAGCAGGGATGCGAAACCAGGGTAATCAATCCCGAAACATCGTATATGTGCCAATCGCTCAATTTAAAGGAGTGAATGATGAACGAATTTAGAGAAAAGACGCTTTTAGATGTGAAGTGGAAAGTTGTTAGACCTGTAAGAAGCAACTATTTAGCAATTATGCCGGAAAGTTGGGATTGCAACTGCTCAAAAAATAAATCTTATAAAGAAATTGGCTGTTCCTGTCATGTTGGAAAAAGTATTACGCTTTTCGGTCTAAAAAAAGGAGACATTGCCGAATACATCGTCCACATTCACAACGAAAGATTAGACATTAAATGCGATAATCACCCCTCCCAAAGAGCAACTATCTACGCAACCCCGGACATTGAATTAAATTCCCCTCAAAGATTATGCATGACTTGTGTTGGAAATATCATGGAAACACCGCACTATAAAGATGTCTGGTTCTGGAATATGGACGGGACTGGAGAGAAATGGTTGAGTGCTGGAACAATTAACGAAAAGGAGGAGAAATGACTGGCCTACTAAACAAGAAATGGAAAGTGGTTAGCGTAAAAACGGACTGCGAAAAGCTTATAATTGCTCCCATCAACTGGAAGTGTAGTTGCGATACAGATGATAGCCATTACAAGAGAAACGGCTGTTCTTGTCATGTCGGGAATCTTTACGGTATTGATGTTAATTGGAACAAGAGAGAAGTCCTTGAGCATGTCGTTGCTCTACACAATGCAAGCATAGATAATTAATTATTGGTTTTGCGGCCAGAAATCGGTAGTGTTTACTCCTTTATCATTATCGTTTTAGCAGAACTGGCCGCCTTAAATTTAATGGAGGAAATTATGAAATTTAATATCGAAGTAGAACTGGATTATATTGACGAAGATGGAAATCTTGATATAGCGATCAAAGATTCGATCCTTGCCAGTGTGACCAAAATTGTAATGGACAAAGTTAGTAAACAGGTTGATTCTCAGCTTGACACTATTATCGTCAAGGCTGCCGAAAAAAAGGCTAAACAAATTACCAACCGGATAGCAAGCAGTTTTATGAACCGCAAATTTACTAAGGTAGACAGGTACGGCGATAAGATTGAAGATTTGACCGTTAAGGATATGATAAAGCGGGAATTTGATAAATTCTGGACGATGAAAGTGGATGACAAGGGGCGTGAAAGTGGTTACGGAACTCACAAAGAACGAATTAAATGGGAAGTTGAGTCACTTATTGAGGCACATTCCAAAATGTTTGCCGAGACGTTAACTCGCGACACTGAAAACAAGATTAAAGCTACCATGAAAGAAAATCTTGCGAGTGCCATAGGCTTAAAGCTGGTTGGTGAACTTGGCTTTGATAAAATGTTAATGGAATCTAAATCCTGACAATCCAGAGCAACCATGACCCCTTTTAATTGGGACATAGAAATAGAACAAGAGCCGTTCACCTGCCCGTGCTGTGGGCATAATCGTTACAAACCGGTTAGCACTGAGACCAATAAAAAGCGACCCAAAATCACTATAGGAGCGTCCGGATTAATTAAGATTTCAAACCGGAAATTTATAGATGTTCAGATTATTAAAGACTTTGCTGAATGTGTTTTGTGTCGCAACCGCATCTTATTAAACAAGTCTGAAAAGATAGTGCTAAAAGAGACAAAAAAGGAAATTGCTGATAGATTAGCAAAAACAAAATTTGATCGTGAATTCTTGAATCCGGGGGTTTTATAAGTGAATTTGTGATATGAGGAGGTAATATGATAGAATACAATCAAGAAATAAGAGATGCGTTAGATAATATTGTTTGTTATCTTGGTTTGGATAGAAAGTTAGTTAACGATGCTAAACTGCAAACCTACATGGAGTGGTTTATTAAGCGGTGTCACGTGAAAACAGGACTTTCTGAATTACATAATCACGGCGATTTAGGAAGACAGGTGAGAACATGAAAAACAATGACGAGTTAATGCTTGCCAACGCCATAGACCGAGCCAGGGATCACAGAGAGAGATGGCTGAAACTTCTGGCTTTAGCGGATGAACAACTTGAATTGTCTAACCGGTATGTGAAAAATATTAAACTTTTGAGGAAAAAAATTAAGGCTGAGAACAAGAAGAAAAAACGGAGGTTGTTTTGGAAAAGATAAAAGTAACATTAAAAGATGATCATAAGGTTGAACAACCAACTACATTACCTTGGGATTTCGGTTATATAGTTGGCTTTGTTACAATGGCAGATAATCGCGGGTATGCGGTGGTTCAAACCGAGCATAACAACTTTGAGACTGTATGTATTTACTCGTTGCGGGCGATTTAAATAGTGCTTTAATAATGGAAAACCCATATACGCACGGTAAACCGGACATTGTGCCGGAGCCGATAGAGATTGACCTGGCTGGCGAAGTGACGTTGCGCTATTTACGATACGACGAATATCCAGCCGGTTGTAATTGGTGGAATTATTGTCCATTGGTGGAGTTTAAGAATGAAAATACTTAACACAAGGATAAATTGATATGCTCATAAATGACCATTTTCAAAACTACAAATCTTATGGTATTCAAAAGGCGCAATTGGTTATAGCTGATATTCCCTTCAATATTGGCATAAATGCTTATGGTTCAAATCCAGCATGGTACGTCGGTGGAGATAGTAAAAAGGGCGAAAGCAATTTAGCCGGGAAAGAATTTTTTGATACAGATAAAGATTTTAGACCTGCTGAATTTATGCACTTTTGTAGTAAAATGATGAAAAAAGAACCAAAACAAAAAGGGTGTGCTCCATGCATGATTGTTTTTTGTGAATTTGAACAACAGTTTTTTTTGATTGAATTGGCAAAGAAATATGGAATAAACGGTTATATAAACTTAGTGTTTAGAAAAAATTTCTCAGCACAAGTTCTAAAAGCAAACATGAGGATTGTGGGAAATGCTGAATATGGCTTGCTTTTATATCGTGATAAACTACCAAAATTCAAGAACAATGGCAAGATGATTTATAATGTTATAGACGTTGAAAGAGATACACAAAGCCAAAAAATACACCCAACTCAAAAATCTATAAAATTATTGAAATTATTAATTAGTTTATTTACCGATCCTGGAGATGTGGTTATTGATCCTGTTGCCGGAAGTGGCTCAACCCTTGTTGCTGCAATAGAATTAGACCGTAAAACATACGGATTTGAAATTAAAAAAGATATGTTCAAAAAAGCAACTGAATGGATAAATAGAACCGAGGCACAGGGTGATTTATTTTCAATTAAAAACAAACATAAGAAAATAACGTTGTTTTAATGTTTCTATTGATTTTTAAAGTTTTGTGTGGTAATTTAAATTGAAAGGAAAACGAAATGGGAATAACTAAACTAAGAATTTTTAAGGCGGTATTTAAAAGGTTTTGGCTCCGGCCACATCCCTCCCAGGATGGTTTTCTCCTTTCGAATGCCGCTTTTTGCATTTTTAGGCGGTCGTGGCGGAATAGAGACGCTGACGAAAAGTTCACAGGTTGAAAGGGGCGCAACGATGAACAGTCTTTACCGTTACGGGTAAAGAAAGGTCGAGAGCGAAAAGATCGGGATTTATTAGACCGTAAATCTATTATCCCGTCCCAATTTGCAGGAATCGAATCCTGCCGACCGCCTTTATTTTAGGAGTTGTTATGCCAATATCACAATACACCGACGATGAATTAAAAGACGAGCTATTAAAACATGAAAAGAAAACACCCGAAAGACCGCCACTTATTGGAAATCCTGATTTAAAGAAATTAACAGAACTTTGTGAAAGGTATATGGATTTTAGATTTGGCGATGATTACCACGAAGATAATAATTTCCAAATTTATATTTATGAATGTGTTCTTAGAACGTTTTATGGTAAGAATGTTTTTAATATGATTCAACAGTATTAATTACTGAGCTTTGTTTTTAGGAGTTGTACAGTAGGCAGAACAGATAAATAAAATATGGATGATCAAGGCTGGATAAAATTACATAGGCAAATACAAGACAATGAATTTTGGTTGTCTGAAAAATTTACACGAGCGCAAGCATGGATAGATTTATTATTAATGGCAAACCACAAAGACAGCATGTTTTTTCTTAGAGGAAATGAAGTGAAAGTAAAAAGAGGTCAAATTTCCAGGGCCGAAACGACTCTTGCTAAAAGATGGAGATGGAGCCGAAACAAAGTGAGACGCTTCTTGGAATGGCTAAAAACGAAACAACAGATAAAACAACAGAAAGGTAGTGTTATTAATATACTTGAGATAATAAATTATGAGAAATTTCAACAAAACGATACAACAGACGATACAACAGAAAGACAACAGAAAGACAACAGAAAGGACACATACAATAATGTAAAGAATGTAGAGAATGAAAAGAATAATAAATATAGTGCGCTTTTTCAGGAGCTTTGGCAAGACTTCCCAAACAAGATCGGGAAAAAAGAAGCTGAAAAACATTTTAATGCATCGGTTTTAACTGAAGAAGATTGTAAAAATATTCAGATAGCTGATAAAAAGTATAAACAACACCTGAAAAAAAACGACTGGAAAAAGCCACAGAACGGCAAAACATGGTTTAATAATTGGCAAGATTTTGTTGATTATGATGAATATGATCACGAAGAAACCAACTACGAACCACCACAAAAATATAAAGAACGCGAACAAAAACCGGGAATAGATTACTAATGACATATCAAAAATTCACCGAAATAATGTCAACTATACCAGACATAAAACAGCAACACTGGAAAGAGTTGTGGTTGTCGTTCCGCTTTGAAGACTCGGACGATATTCAAAAAGCACTGGACAAAGCAACCAGCCGGGAGATTACCATAAAATACCCGTCTGACTTGCTCCGCAACGACAAGGGAAACATCGGCAAAATTCTCACATATTACCGGAAAATGCGGATAGTCACAAAAGAATTAACCGCAATAGATATTCTGAATTGGGACACCATCAAGGCAAATATGGATTATAACCATGACGTTGATTTTTCAATGTTCCGGTTTCCATTAAAGTTCCACAAATGCGCTCGATGCGGAGCCTGGGTAGATAAGACAATTTACGAGGGAATGTGGCAATGTATGAATTGTGGGAATAAACACGTATCGAAATTCTATAACGCAAAGTGTGATTGGTTTATGAGTTATCCGGAAGAAGAAGGGAGGCTGGCGTTTAAAGATATTAAAGAAATTCTGATGAAAAAGCCGGTGAAGGAAACACCAAGCGACTGGGATGAACTACCATTCTAATACTTCACCCGTCTACAATTCAAGAGAGGGAAAGATGAAAAAAAACAAGAAGAAACTTCCAAATTTTTATGATGTTTTGGGAATATTAAAAACCAAACCCTGTAAAATGGTTAAAGTTATGTGGTATGATGCGCGGTTTTTTTCGGGGACGTATAAAAAAAAAGAGTGTAATAATCACAATATGTGTCTATTTGAAAGCCTTGGTTATATCATTTCCAAAGATAAAACCACACTGCGCATCGCTGCCGAAAAAAACAACGAAGGAGAGTATAGAGATATAACTCTAATTCCTACTGGGTCAATTGTAGAGATAAGAAATTTATCCATGTCAAAATTACTTAAGGAGAGCTAGTGAAATTAAAAGAACCTAAGAATTTTAAACGTAAGAATGTTCGCAGTTGTGTTAAAATAATTTGTTATGAGTTGGAGGAGAAATGAGCATTGAAATGGTGGTTGCGTTTTTTGTTGTTATTTCAGCAACACAAACAGCACTTATAATAATTTTGTGTATTAAAATGTCCGAGCTAAGAAAAACAATTAATCTAAAACACCAATAGAACGGGTTAATTTACAATTCAAGAATTAAAGGAGGTAATATGAGGTTGGTAATTGCCGAAACGTGGGCAAGTTGTAAAAAATATGTCGTTCAATATGTTTGCCCGTTGTGTTTTTTGAGTAAAACTATCTTTGTTGACGACAAAAAAAATAAGGCAGTTAAGTGTTGTAATTGTTACACCAAGCTTAAAATTACATCACCAACATAGTTTTAAACATGGCAAAGGCTTGCTAACAATTCAAGAATGGAGGGAAGAATGAAAGAAATGCAAAAACTATGTAACGATATTACCGATTGGCAGGATAAACAGTTTCCCACAGCAACAGTTGAGAGTAAATTAAAACATTTAAAGTCTGAAATTAATGAATTATTAGATAACCCGAACGATGATATGGAATATGCGGACTGTTTTATGTTGTTAATTGGTGCAGCGGATAAGGCCAGAATAAGTTTAGATGCGTTAGTTTTTGCCGTGAGAAAAAAGTTAGAGATCAATAAAAAACGTAAATGGGGTAAGTCGAACAAGGATGGTTTTACGGAACATATTTAATTTAGTGAATTAAGGGAGTCAAAATGCCAGTAAAAGAGAGTGCGAGCAGGAAAAATGAAATAATTGAGATATTGTTGAAATACGGGAGATGGGCTGAGATAGGCCATATAAATACTCACATGGTGGTTTCTCAATCTTTTGAAACCATCGCCACAGAGATTGAAAAGCTGTATAATGTCGAAAAACTGGAAACGTCAAGAAGAAGAACGGCGCCAGGAGCGGGAATATTATGACAACGATCCAATACATTGGGACGAACTACCATTCTAATACTTCACCCGTCTACAATTTGGAGGGAAGATGCAATTTAAAAACTTCGAAATCCAAGCATCACCGCACATAATGCGGGCCAGTTGCACAGATAAAAAATGTCGGTCGGACTTAGTTCAAGTAGACAATGGCTTTTTTTCTGTTGCTCTTTACTGTTCGAAGTGTGAACGTGTTTATGTGCTGAAGTTGTTCAAAGTTCCGGTTAAAAAGGTAAGTGATGAATTTATAACCGAGTGTAAAGAACACATAGTTGAGATGAAAAGAAGATCGGATAGAGTGTAGAGAGAGTAACCCGTCTACAATTTAAATGGAGGCATGAATGAAAGTAACAGAATTTAACGATCTAAAGTATTTACAAAGAGTTGTAATTCATCTTTATGATTTACTCGATGATATTGATACCGCTGACGATATGGCAAAAAGCAACGATAAGATGTATCGGTCTATTGTGGGTAGCCTACAGAAAAAAAAGAACGATAGCGGTGTAAGTTCCCCTGATGGATATATATTAAATATTTCGCCGACAAAATTCAAAACGAAAGATGAATGTGGTCGGATGTTTGGATAGTGTGGTTTAGGCAGTAATTCACCCGTCTACAATTTAAATGGAGGGAAAGATGAAAATGATAGTTGCTGATGGATGGGCTTGCCATAAGCACAACAACGTTGATTTTAAATGTCCTCATTGTCGTTGTGTGCAGGCCATTAAAACTGAAATGGAATATTGCTTTAACGTTAAATGCTTTAAGTGTGAAAAGAATTTTATAGTCAGGAGGGCAAATGAACAGGAAAGATGAATATAAAACTGAGGTAAGTTCAATTGCTGATCTTGCAGCTTATCAATTACTATTTGAAGCTAATATTATACCAATGTCAACCGATTGTAAATGGACGTGCGTTAGTGCTGGTAATTATATTATTGAGCTTGCAGAGAAGATTAAAGCGCAAAGATTGGGAATTGCAATCCAGCACCATTAAATGGACTTGCTAAAAAGTGAGGCATTATGAGCAAGAAAGATGATCTTAATTACAACTACAGAATAGTTGGAATAATGGATAAGTATAAACGGGCTATTGGCAATGAATTTGGACTATCTGAACATGACTTTGAAACCATTGCCACGGAAATCGAGAAGCTGTTTGAGCAACAAAAATGCGTGTATTGTGGTAAATTTATGAGTGGAATCGGGGTTAATCTTTGTCATGATGATTGTCGAGAAGAACACGAACATTGTCCATAACCGACCAAATAATTGAGGGTTAAATGAACCAATATCCATCAACAATTTCACTAAACGCCCAATTCCGGCTTCCTGTTTATTGTCAGTGGTGTGATAAAAAAATCAAACTATATTACAAAAACCAGAAATATTGTGATAGTCTTTGTTATCGTGTTCATAAAAGTTTTAAAAAAATAAACAACTCCGAAATTAGAATAGCAAAAGAACACACAAGCAGAATTAACCATTTAAAAAAGTTAATAGATAACTTAAACGATTGTGGTTTTTATTTAGACAAAAAAGAAAATAGCATAGTCATAATTAATGAGGAAACTAATAAAGTAATTGAATTTTTACAGAAAATTAAGGAGAACAAAAATGAGGAAAATTAACTTTATCTTGTTGTTTGTAACACTCTTTTTTATCACAAGTCCAACCGGCGCACAAATTTCAACAATGGACGGAGACTCCGTCTTATGTTGGGAGGTTAAATTATGGGAGCTGAACGATGATTATCCGGTCGGTTTTGAGGTCACTCACGGTGACACAATTTCGATTGGTTGGAAGCAATATTTAAGTTCCACTATCGGACATCCACCACAACCGGAGATTGGTGATACAACCGGTTTGGTGGTAGTATTACGTTTGTATGTGAACGAAGTGTCATACGCCGGAGTCGATAATTTTGTGGACGTAGTGTATGAGGAATATACTCTTTCGCTTATTCCAGGAGTTTGGGCGATAGCAGTCAGGTCGGGTGACATGGTATTGAATTTTTCGATATGGAGCGATCCGATTTGGATAATTGTTAAACCACGGCCGGATATGCCACCGTGGGTTCCGGTGGAATTAAAAATTCAGATTATAAAGTGATTGGAGGCAAAATGAATAAAACAGATATGTATGATTACAGTAAAGCACCAAGGTCACCAAATTTAGACAATAAAAAGGTGAAAAAGATTGATTTAGTTTTCATTCAAACAAATGCGTTTATTCAGGGGTATGTGAAGGCGATGGAAGATTATGCCGCCACAAGGTTTTGTGGACACGATAATAGGTTTGATATAAAAATACGAACTGAAGAATTTAAGAAAAAATTGGAGGCTAAAAAATGAAACGTCATACTTTTTGGATAGCTGTAATCATCGCACTGCTTTTAGTGCCGGCGTTAATGCTGGTTTGCAAGAAAACGATTGTGCCGAATGCTGCGGTTGCGCAGAAGAAGAATTTTGACGTATGGCTTGGTAAGCATAAAGACAGAATGAGTTCTTTGATTTATGAATACCGTGAATATTCGGCAGAGTGCTATGCTGATTCGCAACACATAAAAACAC
>SDBS01001905.1_pt1 | contig 21005 bp, 28 predicted proteins | sample 2277091 | NCBI WGS metagenome assembly SDBS01 (sample SAMN10404972, study PRJNA504765) | marine sediment metagenome | isolation source: marine sediment core GS10_PC15, 163 cmbsf | place: Arctic Ocean: Southern Knipovich Ridge | collected 2010 | reverse complement strand
CTGTATGCTGGGAGCAGCATGCGTACGCCGAGAAGGTAAGGGACGGGATTATAGATGATCCTGCTTTTCTGCCTGTGCTTTACACGGCTGACCGGGACGAGGATTGGACGGATCCTGAAGTGTGGCATAAATGCAACCCTGCGCTTGGCGATTTTCGTAGTTTTGATGAAATGGAGCATTTTTGCAAGAAGGCGCAAGAGGTCCCCGCACTCGAGAATACTTTTCGTAGGTTATATCTGAACCAGTGGACCAGTCAGGAAGTTAGATGGCTACCAATGCACCTATGGGATAAGTGCAAGGGTGCCCCAATAAGCGAGAAGAGTCTAAAGGGCAGGACTTGTTACGCTGGATTAGACCTGGCCACCGTTTACGATCTGACCGCCTTCGTGATGGTATTCCCCGATGATGACGGTGAGACCTTTACGATAGTGCCGCGGTTCTGGATACCCGAAGAGGGCATGAAAAAGCGAAGTGATCGTGACCGGGTACCCTATGACCAGTGGGTTAGAGATGGCTTGATTGAGGCCACACCTGGGGCGACTACGGATTACAGGTGGGTAATAGCCGAGATTGAAAGGTGCATGACTAATTTTGATTTAAGGGAAATAGCCTATGACAGATGGGGGGCTCCTGCGGTGGTGCAGCAACTTGATGATCTCGGTTTCGAGGATGAGAAGAGTCAGTGGGCACCGCGGCATCTTATTCAGTTTGGCCAAGGTTATAAAAGTTTTAGCCCACCAACCAAGGAGTTGATGAAACTGACACTTGAGAAAAGGCTGAGGCATGGCGGGCACAAAGTCTTGAGATGGAATGCTGACAATCTGGTGGTGAGACAAGATCCTGCCGGGAACGTCAAGCCCGATAAGGAAAAGTCCACAGAAAAGATTGACGGTGTGGTAGCGATGATAATGGGATTGGATAGAGCCCTGAGAGCTATGACACCAACTGGACTTTATGAACTGCATGGCGACAGAGCGGGGAAACTTTTGAGCCTCGAACCTGAAGAGGGGATTAGTGGACCTGAAACAAATTGACATAGCTGACGTTTGGACCTACGCCGGTGTAGTTGTATTGGGCATAGGTTTGTGGATGGTAGACCATAGGTTGGCACTAGTTATCGTGGGGTCTTTACTATTTGTCTGCGGGATAGATGCAACACGCAGGAAGGGTAGTTGATGGGTCTTTTATCACCTTACGAGTCTAGAGATTTAGCAGTAAATGATCCGAAGGCATGGGGTGGCTTTTGGAATTTATACGGCAATAAAACCAGCGCGGGAGTTTTCGTAAATGAGATAAGCGCTATGTCGTACAGTGCTGTCTATAGGTGTGTGAAACTCATAGCTGATACTGTGGCCAGTTTGCCGCTCTTTTTATATGAACGCAAGGAAGGTGGTGGCAAAAAGAAGGTAAGGCAAAGGCGCATAGTGCAGGTACTCAAGAATCCCAATGAGACCATGAGTAGTTTTAGATTGATAAATACCTTGCAAGGCCATGCAGCTAGTTGGGGTAATTGTTACACCTGGGTACAAAGGGATAGGCTTGGCCGGGTTTTGAATCTGTATCCTTTGAGGCCCGACAGGATGACGGTTAGGAGGAATGAGGGGGGCGAAATATATTATGAGTACACTTTCCCCAACGGTAATAGGGAGCAGTTTAGCAAGCGTGAAGTTTTCCATGTTCCCGGCTTTGGTTTTGACGGTCTGATAGGCTACTCACCGATATCAATGGCCAGGGAAGCCATAGGTTTAAGTGGTGCGACTGAGGAATTTGGGTCTAGGTACTTTGGCGAAGGCACCCACCCCGGTATTGTTATCAAGCACCCCGGCAAGATGAGTGGGGTGGCCCATGAAAGTCTGAAAAAAGATATCGCCGAGAAGCACGCCGGCCTGAGTAGATCTCATGTACCCATGTTGCTAGAAGAGGGGATGGATTTCGCTCAACTGGGCATTCCCAATGATGATAGCCAGTTTTTGGAGACCAGAAAATTTCAAGTCCCAGAAATTTGTAGATTTTTCGGAGTGCCACCGCACCTTGTATTTGATATGGAGCATGCACATTATGCCAACATAGAACATAGCAACATGGAATTTGTTACTTACAGTATTAGATCCTGGTTGACACTTTGGGAGCAAGAGCTTTCGAGGTTCTTCCTGAATCCTAATGAGCTAAACAAGTATTTCTTTGAGTTTAAGATTGACGGCCTGCTCCGTGGAGATACCACAAGCCGATTCGCCGCTTATGCAGTTGCTACCACTAACGGCTGGATGAATCGGAATGAGGTCAGGGAACTAGAGAATCTTAATCCGGGCGGTCCTGAGATGGACGAATTTACAGTACCCATGAATCTGACCACAATGGAAAAACTTGTAGCCGAGCCGGAGCCGATACCACAGCCATTGCAGCCGTTGCAGATTGCAGCACCGGAAAATGGGGATGAGGATGAGGATAGAACCTTCTGGCGGGCAAAACAGATACCCCTCAAACGATCTGCCACCGGCAGGGCTAGAATTGCTAATGCCTATAAGCCGCTCTTTTTGGATGCAGCCCGGGTGGTGGTGAATCGTGAAATCAATCAAATCGGCAGGGCCATTACTAAACACCTGGCCACTAGGGATACGGCAGGCCTTGAGTCTTGGTTGGAAGGTTTTTACGGTGATTTCCCCAAATATATCCAAGATAAGCTGCGTCCGGTACTAACCAGCTTCGCAGAACAGATCCAGGTCGAGGCCGCGCGGGAGGTGGGGGCAGCCGAGGGCTTAACCGATGACTTTAAAATATTCATTGAGGATTACCTATCGGTCTATTCCAAGCGACACATTTCAAGTAGTAGCGGCCAGCTCGGAGCATTGATGGAAGAATTGGATGCACAGGACTTGGCCGATGCCTTAAAGGGCAGGTTGGATGAATGGGGAGAGAAAAGGGCAGGGAAGATAGCAGAAAATGAACCCGTAAGGGCCAATGGTGCCATTACAAGAGAGGTTTTTATGGTGGCAGGCATTACCCGGTTGAAATGGGTGAATACTGGCTCTGCTACTTGCCCATATTGTAGGTCTTTGAATGGCAAAATAGTGGGTATTACTCAAAGTTTTGTTGATGAGGGTGATTTCAAACCGGAGGGACAGGCACCCATGAAGATCAGGGGGCCGCACTTTACACCCCCACTGCATCAGGGCTGTGATTGCTCTATTGTAGCGGCATGAAAGGACACTAAAACATAATTTGGGCCTAATCCCTGGTTGATCGCCGGGGATAAGCAAAGATTTAAGGGCAGGTGAGTGCTCACCCATTCACACTGCCCTTTTTCTTTGGCCCATAGGGAGTGAGCAAATGTCAGAAAAAATTGAAAGACGCTACCTAGTTTTCACTGACGCAGAGCTGAGAATAATCGGTGATGAGGATGATCCGGTAATTGAGGGTTATGCCGCAGTCTACAACAAGCTCAGTGAGGATCTGGGTGGATTCAGGGAAAAGATAGCTCCAAATGCTTTCAAAGATGCGCTCAAACGCACTGACACCGTAATGCTCTACAACCATGACCCGAATTATCCCCTTGCGCGGGTGAGCGCGGGAACCCTGGAATTGAAAGAGGACAAGAAGGGGCTTTTTGTCAGGGCCAAGCTGCCGAGAAGTGCAGTCAGGATTATCGAAAGTATCAAGCGTGGTGATGTGAACAAGATGAGTTTTGGTTTCACCACTGAGAAGGATGAATGGGTGCACAAGAAAAACGAAAGCATCAGGACTCTGGTGAAAGTGGGCGAATTGCCGGATGTAAGCCCGGTAGTTTTCCCCGCCTACCCTGACACGCAAGTAGCACTTAGAAGTCTTGAAAAATCGAAAGCAACCGCAGACCCTACGCACAGTCGAGGCGATGCGGATAGCTCAGACCCTACGCACAGTCGATGGGTTGATGAGGATACATTTCAACAATTTTGCCAAAGTAAAAAAGGGAGGTAACAAGGAATGAAAACAATAGAAGAGATGTTGGCAAAGATTCAGCAGCTCAAGGCGGAGGCTAATGAAGTGCGGGCCCTGTGTGACAAGGAAGACCGCGAGCCTACTGTTGATGAAATTGCTGATGCCAATACCAAGTATGATGAAATCGAAAAGCTCGAAACCATGATCGAGTCCGAGCAACGCAGGCTGGACATTGAAGCTCGCCACGCGGAGCCCGATCCGAAACAGAAGAAGCAGGAGCAGGCTGCGAAGCCGCAACCCGATGCTGCACCGCAGCATAGAGCGGTGGCTGTCCCTGGCCGGAGTGACCCCAATAGTTTTTTCCCGTCATTGGGTGAGCAAATGCTAGCTATCAGAAACGCTGGCATCGGCCAGAGGGTAGACCAGAGGCTTTATGATGTTCGAGCGGCCACGGGTCTCTCGGAGAGTGTAGGCGCGGATGGGGGCTTTATGCTTCAACCTTCATTTGCGGCCATGATCCTTGAGGATGCCCACCAGACCGGCAGGCTTGCCCCATTGTGTCGCAAGCTGACCATCGGAGGCAACTCCAACAGCATGAAGATTCCTGCTGTGGATGAGACTTCCAGGGCTACTACCAGGCATGGTGGAACTCTTGGCTACTGGCTGGACGAGGCTGATGAGAAAACAGCCTCTAAGCCTAAAATCAGAAGGCTTGAGTTGAACCTGAATAAGTTGGTGGTGCTTGTGTATGCCACCGATGAGCTTCTGCAAGACGCGGGAGCAATGGAAAGCTTCATTCGGATGAGCGCTGCCCATGAGATTGGCTTTCAGATTGATGATGCCATTATCAACGGTACTGGCGCTGGGCGACCTTTGGGCATTCTGAATGCCGGATGCTTGGTGAGTCAGGGAGCAGAAGCGGGACAGGCTGCGGCCACGGTTATCTATGAGAACATCGTCAAGATGTGGTCAAGGTTGTTCGGCCCGAGTCAGACCAATGCTGTGTGGTTGATTAATCAAAATGTTTTCCCATCTTTAGCAACGATGAGCCTTTCTGTTGGTACGGGTGGCGGCCCGGTTTGGCTACCTGCCGGTGGTGCTTCGGCAAGTCCTTACAGCTCTCTAATGGGAAGGCCGGTTATGCCTATAGAGCAGTGCCCGACTCTTGGCACCGTGGGAGACATCTTCCTGGCCGATTTCAGCAACGGTTACATCTTGGCTGAGAAGGGCGGGATTGAGAGTAATATGTCCATCCACGTTCGTTTCATCTACGACGAGTCGATTTTTAGGTTCGTAATTCGATTGGACGGACAACCTGTTCGTGCAAGCGCTCTCACTCCTTATAAAGGAGGTTCAAATTACACTCAAAGCCACTTCATCGCTCTGGAAACCAGAAGCTAAGGGAGGTAATGCAAAATGCAAGATTTAATTCAAGAAACAGCAAGAGGCATTGCCATCCCGGTTGCTAGCTATAGCAGTGCCCATACGAATGAGTGGGTCAACATGGAGAACCACGCGAAGATTACCTTTACCGTATTTACCGGGGCCGTATGTAGTTCTGGTTTGTTGCTTTCGGTAAAGGCTGCTACTAGCAAGAGTGGTTCGAGTTCCGAGACCCTGGCTGCTCCGTGGGATGGAGGGGTTTTCTATAAACATACGACAGCTACTGCACCGACTAAAACGTCTGCGAGTTCAAGTTCATCCGTTGCGTATATGGTTGTGGGCAGTAGCACAAGTGCGGTTTATTACGCTACCGTGGACGCTTCAAAATTGCCCGCTGCGAAGCCCTATGTAACCCTGGCGGCTAAAGCCAATAGTGCTTCCAGTTGTCTGTTGGCGGGAACATTTGAAGCCTGGGGAACCAGGTATCAGCAGGAAGCGGTGCCTGACGTTCTAGCATAGCAAGGAGGTGAAACAAAATGCAGGACTTGATTCAGGAAACTATAAGAGGCATCGCCATACCGCCTGACACATACGGTGCCAAGCATACGGTGGATTGGGTGAATATGGAGGGTGCAGCGAAGATTACTTTCACGGTTCTTGTCGGCGGTACTGCTACGGCTGGCACATTGCTTATGGTGAAGGCCGCTACTAGCAAAAGTGGTTCGAGTGCTGAGAATATAGTGCAGCCTTTTGACGGGAGGGCGTATTACAAGGCTGCTGCCACTACTACTCCAACGAAAACGAGTGCTTCAAGCTCAAGCTCGGTGGATTATATGGTAATTGGCACCAGTGTAACGACTACTTACACTGCGACTGTGGATGCTTCGGCATTGCCTGCCGCAAAACCTTATGTCGCCCTAGTTGGAAAAGACAGCAGTGCATCCAGTTTGGATATGGCTGCTACATTCGAGTTATGGGGCGGACGGTATCAGCAGGAAGCGGTGTTTAACGCACTAGCGTAATCAGGTTGGAGTTTCCCCCATGTTCGACTCCACCTCTGCACCCGGCCTTGGGGGATGTGGGCCGGGTGCTCTTTAACTATTCAACAGGAGGCTGACAAATGGCCAATTATGCACCGAGTACAAGAGAAAGGATTGCGGATCTAGTCGCAGGGATGCGGATGGAAACTAGCGAATTTGCCGGCGCTACATACATTAACCATACAACCAATACCGGCCAGTGGGAATTGTTTCAGGTTTATGGTCGGATTTTGCTGATGCATCTTTACATCGAAGTAACGACTGTCCTTGGAGCTGGGGCATCTGTTATTTCGTTCACTTACACAAGTTCAAGTCCCGCCATAGGAGTGCAGGAAATATGCGATGCATCTGCCTCTGTTGCTGCCCTACCGGAAGGGTGTAGGATCGTGTGGCCGGGTGGGATTATAGCGACACTTGCAACTATTACCGTTGCAACAACTGGAGGCGTGTCTGATTATACTCCTCCGGGGAATCCTCACTATATTGGTACGCAAGGTGGAACCGGGACCATAGGCATGCTGACAGCGACAGCTACAGTAGCCAGCGGAGCTGCACAGGCTTTTATGAATTATGTGCCTATGGAGGTTGGGGCTTATGTCGTAGCAAATGCGCTTCCGCAGGCTCCATAAACTCTGAAGGGAGGGGTGATAGATGTCATCCGCAGCTATAACATTAACAGAAGAAACACATGGCACCATGAAAAAGATTAAGTGGGCCTGGACTGCAGACAGCACGGGGGCAGTACCTGCATCAACCGCCAATGCTGTGACCACAGCGGCATACGTTGGCAAGCTACAAACATTGCACACTATTGGTGCTGCTGGAAGTTCTGCTCCTACAGCCTCTTGGGATATGACTATAGCTGACCAGAGTTCGGTAGATGTCACCGCAGGTGGTGGAGCTAGTCGAGCGGCAGCAGTTGAGAATACTGTAGCGGCTAGTTTGGGTGCCGTGGCTAATGACACATTGACTATGGCTATTACCGGAGCCGGAGCCAGCAATGCTGGCACCACTTATCTTTTTATCCGATAAACCTTAACCAAAGAGGTGGAGAAATGAATGACAAGAGTTACTTGGATTTATGTAAATCCAAGGACGTTATCAGTCTGGTAAAACCCCTGTTGCAACAGGCAGGGTACAGGCTGAGGGATGCAGATGGGAAGATTTTCGCAGAGACTTTTTTGGCCTGGGACACTCCCTGGCACCACATTTACCATGCGGGCAATCTTGACTGTCACATCTGGCATAAGATCCTGTTTGATTTTGTGTTCAAAGCGGTAGGAGAGAAATTCGTGCCCCTGAACTGTCACAACTGTTTCAAGGTGGTACTCAGACCCCCGACCTTGAAGGCTCTTTTTGCCCTGGTGGAGTTGGAGAAGCGAATGGGTAGGCCCAGTAAGTGCGGGATTGAGATCAGGGACACCGTTTTCGGCTTGTACGGTGGGTATTTTTACAACTGGGGCCTAGATAAAGGATTGGAATGTTACGGGGCTGTACGGGCCGAGGTGGACGCTGACCCGGAACTTGGGAAGGATGTGCCTGTCATTCTTAAAAGAGCGTGCACGGAGTTTGAATTACTCTGCGGCCCCAGTGACAAGTGGAAAATTAACGAGAAACAGGTGGAACTCGAAGGGCTAATTGACAGGAGTTTTGTCAGAGACATTAAACATCGGAGCCAGCCCGACCATGCCATTGCCAACGTCCACAGAAAATGGATTGAATGGGCCTATATGTGCGCCGATCCTACTTACTTGGAATACACAAACGGGGTGCCTCTTTATCCTCCGGTGGTTACTTATCACAATGTGAAAAAGAAACCCAAAAGGAAGGCGAAGGGTGCGAAATGAAAAAGACATTCTTGCTGACGCTTTGCTTAGTGCTTTGCTTGATACCGTTCTCGGTCTTTGCAAACCCCTGGATTCACATAAGTCCACCGCCCGCAGAATGGGGTATCACGAGTTTTGCGGTAACGGTGAACGGTCAGCTTGCCCAGATTCAAATGGCGGATGTTGTTCAAGAGCCGGGAAAGTGGTTCTTGCTCGACCTGTCACCGCTGGTGCTAGAGTTTGGGTCACATACCGTGACTGTGGGTGCAAAGAGTATGTGGGGGTCTGGTGATGAAACCGCTTTCCCTTTCGACGGAGGGAGACCTGGAAGCGTGTCGGGAATAGGATTGTCAATAAGGTGATCTGGAAATGAAGGGCTTATTGCTTGGCATAATCCTCGTAGTGTTAGCCCAGACACCAATGGGCGAGCGGCCCTATGTTGGGGTCAAACCTCACAAGTTTTACGAACACGTTACCAAGTTCATAGTGTGGGTGGATGGTGATAGGAAAGTCGTCCCGATAGCTGATGTGGTCAAGGGCACGGACGAATGGATGGTGCTGGACTTGAAACCTTACAAGCTACCGTGGGGAGAACACACGATTAAGGTGAAAGCCGTTAATGCTAACGGCAGAAGTACGGTAGCGGTCCAGACTTTCATCGGCGGTGTGCCGGGATCAGTACAGCCAGGAGTGAATTGATGCCCTGTGAAATTCTTGTAGTAGCAGTGGGCAAGCCGGGAGTGACCGAAAAGGGCTACCCTTGGATAATCAAGGATGCTCCCTGCGTTTGGGGAAATAAGGAACGCCTGCCTAACTGGGTCATTGTTCGCATAACCGATGCTACTAAAGCTCAGGCGGAGCACTATCTTGAATCCTGGCAGAAGGAGTTCGTACATGAGATTTTGCAAGACCATGTGATGGGCTACAGAGTTAAGGTTTCCGTTGACCCTGCCTTCATCTCTGCCAGTGGTGCAAATAAGGAACTCAAGGCAAGACTAAAGACCGACCTTGTGCGGAATTGGGGAGTATCTATTGTCAGTTATGAAAACTATGAGGTGGTCTTTGACATACCGAAGCCTGTGGATTTGCAGGCGTTGAAAGCCCACGTTTATGACGTTTTTAGCGAGCGAGTAGACACCAGATTTTATTATTTCTCAAGTGAAGATGTTGACTTGGCTCTGGCGCAGGGTGGCTACATCGAGCTGACCAAAGCCCAGGTGCTTAATCGTATCAAAAACAAGCTGGATGAATAGATGGCGACTGTTCTAGTACGACAAGATGGTGTTGATGCTTTCACCACATTAGCCGCTGCCTTAGCAGACGCTGGAACAGGCAACGACGACACTATATTCATCGAAGGTGCGTGGAGTATTGATGATACTGCCGCTTGTACTGTTGCCGATAGTGGTATCACTATCCAGACCGATGCCACGGCTAAACACGCTGATAGGCCACAGGAAGTAGCGGGGGGGAATACTTATAGACATAGATCGGCAAGTGGTCACTCTTTCGCTGTTAATCAGACTGGGCTTATTGTAGATGGCCTAGATATTATGAATGAGTCTACTGGCACCTCTGATGAAGTTTTTCGGCACGGCCACGGTGCCGCCTCAACGATACTTGTGAAAAATTCTGTCCTTGGCTTTATTGCTCAGAATGAAGAGCAGGATCTGTATTATAACGACCAAGATGAAAACAGAACCGTCACTTTTGAGCAATGTATGCTCTACAATGTATATAGGGGTGCTGTTAGTTTTTATGACTATGGTGATGGTGGGCCGACAGCGACGATAAATATCAATAGTTGTAACGGCTACAAGATTGGACATGCAGACAGTATTGGTAGTTATCCTGCGCGTACTGGTCTGGCAGGTCTCCACATGTTTGACAACCCGACTGTCGTTCTCAACATCAAGAATACGATCGTCGAAACTGGTGCTAGTGTTCCTCCATGTGCCAGCACGAGTGCCACCAATTTAACTATCAACCTTGAAGATGTGGCCTCTAACCAGGCGGCATTTACAGATACCAACGAAGGCACTCTTAATGCAGCAAAGGTGCTTAACTCCCAAACATTCACAGACACAACTGGTTCAAGTGCATTTATATTTGAGGACATAGACCCATCACCTTACGATTTAAGGCTCCAAGACCACGCCAACAACATAGCCCAGAACAAGACCGATGTAGACCAAGTGGGGGCGAATCTTACTATTCCAGCTACGGATATATCGGGGACCTCCAGACCGCAAGCCACCTACTATGATATGGGTGCGTTTGAGATTGAGGCGGCTGGTGCCATAGGTCTAACAGTAGCCAATTTAAGCCATGCCCATAATATTGATGCGTCAGGTGCCCTAACCCAACTGCACTATTTATCCGCAGATAATCTCAGCCATTTAAGCAGCTTGAGTGCTTTAGCTCTAACCCAAGAGCACAACATCAGCGTGAACGGTCTCGCGCACGCGCACACGATAGACGCAGCCGGGGCGCTGGTCCGAATCTACCAGTTGATAGTAAATAACCTTGCTCACGCCCATACCATAGACGCTACCACCCTGACGCAATTACACAATTTAACAGTGGCAGGATTAGACCACGCCCACACGATAGACAATATTACCCTAGAGGCAGCAATCAGTCTGGTGGTGGCTAGTTTGGCCCACGCTATGAGTATTGGGGCAATTAGTCTAACCCAGTTGCATAATATTACAGTGGATAACCTAGCTCATGCCCATACCATTGACAATGTGACCCTGGAGTATGGCTTGACCCTGGTTGTTGCCAGCCTAGCCCATGCAATGAGCATAGGCGCAGCTACTTTAACCCAAGAACACAATCTAACCGTCAATGATATGGCTCATGCCATGACCGTCGATACCTCTGCCCTAACCCAACTTCATTATCTTAGCGCGGCAGGGCTAGACCATGCCATGACTATCGATGCCACTACGCTTACCGAGGCCTACAACCTGATAGTGGCTAACTTATCTCATGCTCATACAATAGATGCCACGGGAGCATTGAGCCAAGTTCACAATCTGCTGGTAGCTGGTCTCGCCCACGCCCAGACCATAGACGGTGCGGCCCTGACTCAACTGCACGAATTAGTAGTAGCCAGCATGGCACACGCTCACACGATTGACAATGTGGTCTTTCCAAGTCTGGGCTTAGTGATAGACACGGTAATTGAAAGCCTGTCAACCAATAGAACAATAGACAGCACCACGATAAGGCGCATGGTTTCGAGTTTAACCACACTGAGGGAGATTGTAGAGAAATGAGCAAGAAGAAAAAACCTAATCCGGCTAACCCTACCCTAAAAGTTCAGGGCATGAAGATGGGTGTGACCATTGGGGATCTATTAAAAAAGGGAGGTAAAGAAGATGGGAAAGGCAACGACTGATACTGTTTTGGATGCTGCTTTGAGTTTGCTCGTGAGCAGTGCAGATGGTGTGTATGTTTGCACATCGGAACCCACAACTTATGCAGAGGCCACCAGTACATATAACCTAGCCACAGGTGCGATTACATCTGCTGATTGGACGGGACCGGGTGATCTAGGTGGTGGTGGCAGGGAGATTACCTTTGACGGTAAGGGATCTATCTCTGTAACTTCAAGTGGTACTGCCGCTCATGTGGCATGGGGAAAGGCATCAGGTTCCTTATTGTACTGTGTGACTACGTGCAGTTCGCAGGTATTGACTAGCGGCAATAGTGTCAATGTGCCGGGCTCAATTGATATTGGCATAGCCGACCCGACCTAAGAGGTGAGCCATGGATACTGAAGTTGTCTATCTCGGCCATGATAACACCATTGACCTGCTCTTGAAGGCAAGCAGTAGCGCGGCCTCGCTATCAGGGGTGAGTAATATCACGGCCACCTTTGACAGTGATTTGATTGATGGCTCCAGTAGTGCCAGCAGCGGGGCTATCACATGGCAGGGCAGTAGTTATGCCACGGGAGAGATACGTCTAACCCTTGGTGGCCAGAGCATAGATGCGGGCCGCTACGATGTACCCATAGTTGTCTTTGATGCCAGCAATTCCACCGGCATAGTGTGGGATATTATCCCCATTAGAGTAAGGGCAGAAGTGGAGGCATCGGCACCTGCACCATAATCTTTCAAAGGATAGAACAGTGAAAACAACTATCAAGACAGCACCCACAATCGAGCCTATCACCAGAACTTTGTTTAAAGAGCATGCCCGGATTACCACCACCGAGGATGATGATTATATCGATGGCCTAATTAAGGTGGCGAGAAGGCAGGTGGAGCAGGTAACGGGCAGGGCCCTCATAACTCAGACCTGGAAATACTATATGGATAGCTGGCCGTTGAGTAACTATTTCAAGCTCCCTTATCCACCACTGCAAACTGGAGCTACTGTTACATATATTGAATCAGATGGCACGATCTCTATCATGCCAAGTGGGGAATACACTGTTGACACCGATAGCGAGCCGGGCCGAATAGTTTTAGATTATGGTGAATCCTGGCCGAGTGCGACGCTGCAGCCCAGCAATCCTATCTATACCGAGTTTATTTGTGGCTATGGTGACACCAGGCTTAATGTGCCGGATGATATTCGCCATGCCATGCTGATGCTTTGCAGTCATTACTATGAGATGCGGGAGCCTACTATTACGGGCACGATTTTGACTCCTGTACCCATGACAGTGGACAGGCTTTTGGCAGACCATAGAAGGTCGAGGTTTGGGTTGTGAGGATAAGTGAACTCATTTTAACTCTTATCATCTTGACAGCATTGTTTCTATTTTTTGGGAGAACATTTGGCTTATGAAAGCGGGAACCTTGCGCCACAAGATTGCTTTAGAAACGCCCACAGAAACGTCCGATGGGCTAGGAGGAGTAAGCACTGCCTGGAGTACCTTTAAATCGGTCTACGCCTCCATTTGGCCCATTAAAGGCGCAGAATACATATCAGCAATGCAGACCACCTCGGAGGTCACGCACAAAATCCGAATCAGGTACTTGGCAAGCGTGACTTCTAAGATGAGAATCAAATTCGGCACTCGTTACTTTGAAATTGAGGCAATCATTAACCCTGACGAGCGCAACATCTATCTTGAAATGATGTGCAAGGAAACGACTCCGGTGAGAGATGGCTAGAAGTAGGCAAGTATTAAAACCCAAGAAGGTAGTAACCAATTTTCAGGGTGGTGGCAAGATTGTTTGGGATGATAGAAAGTTTGTGGTGGAGATCAATAAGGAGACTGATAAGCGACTTAGAAAGAGTGCCAGGATCATCAGGAACTCAGCGGTTAGAAACGTGCCGAAAGATACGGGACAGCTAAAACGTACCATCAAATATTACAAGTCGAGGTATCCCGGTGGTGGCTACATAATAACCACAGGTAGCAAGGGCAAGAAGGGTGCCTACTACTGGCGATTCATAGAGTACGGCATAAAGGGAGGGACACGGCGTAGGATTAGAAAGGGTCAGTATTGGAGCAAGCCAGGAACTAAACGCAAACTAAGGTACAGGTCAAAGAAAAAGGGCAAGGGCATGGGTGCCATGCCATACATGAGCAAAGCACTATACGCGAGTCGAAACAGGATAAGGGCTATCTTCAGATGAAAGCATTAATTGAGGGTATTTACAGTCTATTCAACGCAGCGGTCAAGCCTGCTTTCTATAATAATATGAGCGGTGGAATGCACCTTATCGAGGCTCCGCAAAATACCGCCTTCCCCTATGCTGTGTTTGAGCTGATAGATGACGACTATGACTTTACGTTTACTAGCGAGTTCTCAGAAATTCTAATTGAGTTCAACATCTTTGATGATGATTCCAGTGTCAGCAATATCGGCACCTATTTTGAGAACCTGAAAATGCTTTACGATTGGGCAATGCCTGAAGTTACCGGCTATACAGTGGTTAAGATGGAAAGAGAATTTGCCGACCTGGATAAAGACGATGGTGTTTGGCAGTACATGGTCCAGTACCGTATTTTGCTGGAGAAAAACTAATGAGACTTAGCGTCCGAAAAACTGACCCCGGTTATAGCCGTGAGGCAGTACATTATCAACTATACCTGGATGGGACAAAGGTTGAAAACTGCCATACTGCGGATGAGGAAATGGGCTATGCGGTAGGGTATTTACATGATGCGCAAGGCAGGTTGGAGGTTTTGCACCCAGGAATGGACATAATTAGAGAGTATATTGTGCAAGGCAAAGTGGAGGTAAGAAGGGTTAGCTTTTCAATGTAGATAAGTAACTAACAATTTGGGCCTGACCTCTGGCCGTACACCGGGGGTGAGCGAGGAAATAGCGGCAAGTATGGGGCCATACTCTCCATATTTAGCCGCTTTTTCTTTGGTCCACGAAAGGAGGGGATGAAGATGGCAGTTTTATCAATCGATGATCTGACTTTGGCGGCATCGGGAACATCAATCACTTGGAATAGTTGCGGGGGTAGCGGTGACACCTTCGCGAACAATGGCAAGGTGGTTGTGTTGGCCCAAAATGGTGCCACTGCAGCGGTGCTTACGGTGGCAGCGGAGCAAGCAATTACGGGTGCGTCCCTGTCAGTGCCCGATCTGGCAGTATCAATAGGGACTAGTGACACCATAGCCATTGGCCCGTTTCCTATTGCTACATTCAATGACGCGTCAAACGCTATAGCGATGACGTATGCCAGCAGCTCAACACTGACCCTTGCAGTGGTCAAATACTTCTAAGGGAGGGAGGTGAAAAGGGATGGCAACATTATCTGGCAGGAATGCCAAAATTATGAAGGGCAGCACTGTCATAGCGGAGATGGGAACGTGGAATATCAATCTGACACCGGACAACATTGACACCAGTAGTTTCGGAAGTATCTGGAAAAAATCCCAAGTAGGTATGACCGGGTGGGAAGGAGCTGCAAGTGGGTTTCTGGATAAGACGGATACCAGTGGTCAGGTAGCATTGGAGACTGCGGCATTTGCAGGAACGCTGGTCACAGACCTGAAGTTTTATGTTGATGCTTCTACCTACTATGCGCCCTCTGCTTCCAGTTCCAGTGCAGGCATTCTTATCGGTGGCTACAACATCAGTCACGATAAGGCAGGCGTAGCCACGGTGGAATTTACTTTCACTGGTGTCGCTGCATTGTCTAAAACCTAAACAAAAGAGGTGGAGTAAATGAAGTTTAATCTATCAGATTTGAATCCCCCGGCATGGTTTGACCACCCCGACCATGAAGGGAGCAGGATTTGTATCAGGGTGCTTTCGAGTTCTGATCTTGAGAAGATAAACAAAAAGACGGTGAAGATAAAAGCTGATTATCGCAGGGGCCAGAGATTCGAGGTCGAAAAGATAGACGAGAAGAAGCGCAACGAGCTTACCTGGATTCACTGCATTGTGGATTGGGAAGGCATCCATGACGAGACTGGGGCAAGAATTGAATGCACCGATGAGAATAAAGTCTTATTGATGCAAAATGCCCCGAGCTTTACGAGCTGGGTAGCGGATTCACTTGAGGAACTCAATGAGTACGATGCGAAGCGACAAGAGGATGCGGCAAAAAACTAATCGAGTTCGCAGAACGCATGGAAGAACGCATGGAGAAGGAAATCTCCTGCGAAGTCTGCGAACACTTTGCCGACAAGAAGGATAGGCCAACACCATGTCAGGAATGCTTGCCCGAATTGATGCCGGAGAATCAAGAGATTTGGCATATCTACACGGTGATAAGTGGGCAGTTGATAATGGGTCAGGCGGGGCCGATTGATATTGACCAGAACGCATTGCATAAAGCTATGGAATTATACGAGGTAGAAGATAGAAGAGACTGTTTCGAGCGGGTACGTGCGTTAGCCCAGCACATGCTCAAAGTCAGTTGGGAAAAGCGAAAGACTAAATGACTAATATAGCCACAGGATATGTAGCAATAAAGGCCGATGTCGATGATCTTAGAAAGGATCTGGACAAAACCAAGGCCGAGCTGGAATCTGCTACCAAGAAGATGCAGGGGCAAGCCAACAAGACAACCAAGTCCTTCAAGGCCATGTGGCTGGCCTATGCTGCGGGTGCTGCGATAGTAGCCGCGACTGCCATGAAAGCAATCAAGGCAGCCTCGGACTTGCAAGAGACCACTTCCAAATTCAATACAGTATTTAAGGGCCAGCAAAAACTAGCCGAGAGTTGGGGCAAAACTCTTGTGGCCGGCTACGCAATGAGCACCAGGGAGTCTAAATTCTACCTGTCTGCGGTTCAAGATTTATTGGTACCCATGGGCATGGCTGCTGCTGAAGCTGGCAAGTTATCATTTGAAATAGTTAAACTCTCTGCCGACCTTGGCAGTTTTAATAATCTACCCACAGAACAAGTCATGCTGGATATTCAGAGTGCCCTAGTGGGTAACTTCGAGACCATGAAGAAGTACGGTGTTGTCTTAAATGTCGCCGTAGTCACCCAAAAGGCTTTAGAGATGGGGCTTGCTGCTACCAAGGCTGAACTAACAGCAGGAATGAAAGCACAGGCAGCCTACGAGCTGATGCTTGCAGGCAGCACGGCAGCCATAGGGGATATGGCTAGGACTGCTGACGGTTATGCCAATACTCTTAAAAAAGCCCAAGCAGTCTGGGAAGATTTCATGGCTTCATTGGGTAGTTTGATTCTGCCAGTGGCAACTAAGGTGCTTGGTGGGCTCACTACTATGATCACAGGTATGAATGACTTTATTGATACCATGAAATCGTTATTGTCTTTGCAAGGTCAATGGACAGACAAGACAGAAGAGTGGGCAGCAGCAGCAGAAAGAATAAGGGGGGAAGGATTAGAGGCTGCATTGGGACCAGGTGCGCCGATTAGTATTACACCACTTGCCGGTGGCGGTGCTGGTGGAGAAGACTCGCCCGCAGTTAGGGCAGCACAAGAGGACGCGGCAAAGATTAAGGCATTACGAAATGTGCTTTCACAAGATGCGTCCGAGCGAATGATGGAAGAAGCTGCAATGTATTCCAGTATGCTTTTAATGAAGAGAACCCAGGATGCTGTGAGACTCGAAGAGGAAAGTATAGCGAAGGATGAAGAGTTGAGAAGATTGGGCGAATTACTTCAAGCCAAAGCAGATATGTATGCCGTTGCAGAGGCAGTGGAAGTAGCTAGAAGGGAAAGGGCAGCGCAGGCAAAAGCGCAACAACTTGAAAATGATAAACGCCTAACTCAGCAATGGATGAGTTCCAGCCTAGCGATGGCGGCGCAGCACAACAAACAGGCCTGGCGAATGTATCAAGCCTTGAGGGTTAGTGAGGCCGTAGTAGACACGATTGAAGCGGCCCAGGCTTCATATCGTTGGGGTGCCTCCTGGGGTGGGCCGATAGGTGGCACGGCGATGGCGGCGTTTGCAACTGCGGCTGGCATGATGCGAGTGGCAGCAATAGCCTCTGAGAAGCCCAGCTACGCAGAGGGTGGCATCGCAAGGGGGCCTACCAGTGGATACCCGGCAACCCTGCACGGCACGGAAGCCATAATCCCATTAAGGGGTGGAAGTATTCCGGTGACTGTGAAGGGTACTATGCGTGAGGGGTTCGGCAAACAAATAATCATCCAGCTTAACAATCCCACGTTTCAGGATCTGGAAGCGCAGAATGAAACCATGGGCCGCATTGCCATGGAGATTACCCGGCAACTAGCACCCCTTGCTGTGCTTGAAGATTATAGCAATGATGGGCCGATTAGGCAGATGGTCGGAGGGAGAGAATAGTGGCTGCCAATTTTACAGTAACGCCCAACCTAGTGACCATAGTTAAAAAAGAATACCACATTATCGAAACCCAAGCCGAGGATATGAACAAGGAATATTACAAATTATCCAACAATCCCCAGGTACGGTATAGGTTACATTTTGCAGGCGTTGATTCATCCACGATGAATACCATCCTTGCGCATTACGATGCAGCTTATGGACCCTATGACTCTTTTTCATGGACTACTGTTCCATCCTACATCGAAAGCGGTTCGAGCATTACCGGAAATTGGGTGAAGGGTACCCTGGGTATAACCAATAATGGAATGATGCACTGGAACGTGGAGCTGGTTATTGAAAAACAGGTTTAATTAAATGGCTAAAAATCTTGCATCCACTGTCACTACTCAGTTGGGTAATACGGAAAAGGCCCCGGTAAATCTATTCATTGTCACACTTGACAGTGGCACGCTGAGACTTTCAGCAACGAAAAGCAACGTGACCTTTCCGACTGCGGGCAATGTTTATACAGCCAGGGCTATTGAGGTATCCGGTTTGCAGCAATCGGCAATGGGTACAACTGAGCGTGTGACTTTCAGGTTCGATAATACCGACAGGGCGATGGCCTCTTATGCAGCCGTTGGGGATTGGCAGAATCGCAAGATAGAATGGTGGCGGGTGTTTCGTGATGCCCTTGGTGCTAGTGCGAATTACATTGAGATGTTCCAGGGATTGATGGAGCAGCCCAAGGGTATAGGTCGCAACTGGATGACCGTGACAGCCATTGCCGGGAAGGGACTCAGGCGACAAGCAATGCCACGTTTTTTCGGCAAGAGTTGTGGCCATATATTTGGTGATGCGTATTGCAATGTTGATGGTAATGCGGACCTGTCGGCGCTCACGGCAACCAGTACAGCGGACTCAGGCTCGGCAACAACCCTGGTGGATAATGCACTTACTCAGGCAAACGATTATTGGAATTTTGGCAAGATCAAGATCACCATCGATGGTACGGTGTATTGGCGCATAGTCAGTGACTTTGTTGCGGGTACGGACACGGTTACTTTCGATATTGAATTGCCGGAGGCAGTAAGTAACGGTGATGCCTACACGATATACAAGGGATGTTCTAAAACTATAGATGCGTGTTTGAGCAATCAGAACTGGGGGCCGGCTGCCGACAATTATACTAACTTCGGGGGCCAGGTTCATATAGGGTCTCCGCAGAGTTCGGATTTTGGATTTGGTGGAATTGGGGGTAGCCCCGGGGGAGTTTATACGAGATGAAAAAATGGGAGCATAGAGTTTAATGGCATGGTACGATGTTTATAAGATTCCTATTGAATGGGGTAAAGATGCATACGAGTATGTAAGAGATGTCTTTATTCCTGACTATCCAGACCCTCCAACCTACGAAGAGGATGTACCTGAGCGGCAAACCACTACGACCGTAGAGGGTTATCCAATCCCCCTGGCTTATGGAGAAGTTGAAATTGGTTCCAATATATTGCGTTCAAATGATGAGGATGAAACCACAGAAAAATTCATCTTCTCCCACTGCGTAGGTCCGATTCAATCCATTGATAGCGTCAAGATAAATGATACTGCCTGGGGAGATATTCCGGGCACTCCTAGTAAAACACATTACACCGGCACTAAAACTCAGACGGCAAACGCAGGCGGGGGGTCATTCTCGGTCAACCCATGTGCTTACCGTGGCATTGCATACACATACGCCTCATGGGATTCGGAAGAGTTCAGCTTTGGCGGCACTCCCAATATGGTAGTCGGGATGAAGGCGAAGAAATGCTGCTACCTGGCTGAAGATTATTCGCTTTTTACTGAGGCTGATCCGAATAGTAGAATTGAGAAAACAGATTCCGAGATTACCTTTACTGGTATCCAGAGAGATGAATCTGCATACATCTCCCACAACAAGCTCGTTGGATATTTCAGTGAAGATTTTGACCATTACCAAGAGTTATACATAGATAGTGCGAGCGCGAATCTAGGTCGTGCAGTTTGTTGGGGCGTTGCGAACAGTGGTGCGACTGATTTTTTCACTATCGCGGATAACAATGGTGCCTACCTTGGAGTCATGGCCCACGCGACAGCTACCGATTTCAATCTATTAGTAACCGAGTGTGACGCTGGCGCTCTTACCACACAGACAAAGAGCGGGCTGTCATTCGATACTACCTACTATCTGCATATAAAAAGGGATGAGGCAGTAGGGGCATTCGGGACGCTTTATGTATATATCTACACAGATGTTGAACGCACAACACTAGTGGATACCGTCACGCTTACCCTGGCAAAGAAGGCGAACTTCCAGTATCTCTATTCGTTTTCATCATGGGGTGATAATGCTGGTGCGGAGGCAATAACAGGAGTATTCGGGTGCATTGATCTCGGGCTGACAGCTACCACTGATGCCAACAGGTTATTCTCTCGGAACAATGGCACGATCATGTGGGATGTGACCATTGATATCGAGGGGTATGCTGAGGGCGAATGCAACCGGCACTGGTTCAAGGAACTCAAAAAGTATTGTGATGCTTGGCCGACAGGGGCAAGCGCACCTCGCTACCGCTTTGACTTTTTCTGGCGTGAGCCCAAGCATATTAACGATATTAAAAAGGTGCTCTGGCATTCCTTCCGGGGCCGCACCATTCGCTCGCAAGGTGAAATCAAACCTGTTTGGGAAAGAACAAAAACATCGGTCCATTCATTCGATGTGACCAATATAGTCAAGGGGTCTTTTGACTGGTCGCAGCCAGAACGTGCAAACAAGGTCAGATTATATTACAGAGACCCCGATAGGAGCAGCGCAAAAGCGCAGATTGAATTGATTGATGAGTATTCCATTGAAGTTCACGGCGAAATCCTAAAGGAAATCAAGTGCAATTATATTACCGAGCATGAGGTAGCAAAGCGCAGGCTGCAGCTTGAGTTCGACAAGGTAAAGTACACTGAGTATCAATGCAATCTTATAGGTTTTAGTGATTCAGGACACCTTGAAGTATTTGATTTGGTTGATGTGACCCACGTATTACCGGGGTTTACCAGCAAGAACTTTATAGTCAAGAATGTGAGCCCAGACCAGTACGGGCGTGTAGGGTTTAAGCTCGAAGAATAT
>SDBS01001904.1_pt1 | contig 21009 bp, 23 predicted proteins | sample 2277091 | NCBI WGS metagenome assembly SDBS01 (sample SAMN10404972, study PRJNA504765) | marine sediment metagenome | isolation source: marine sediment core GS10_PC15, 163 cmbsf | place: Arctic Ocean: Southern Knipovich Ridge | collected 2010 | reverse complement strand
ACTAGTCAGTGAAATACGCTCCAGGGAACCTGAAGACGAAAATTCTCCCAATACAGCATGGAATAGATTCCTTGAAGAAATGCACGAGAATGAAAAAACAATGGAATACGGTCCATGGGATAATAAAGAATCTGATTATGGCATCGTAAAAATTAATGAACGCATATTAGACATCTATGCAACTCAGGACAAACACCCTTATTATCATACGGAACTGCATATAATTCGTCTTGGAGATGTGGCAATTGCCTCTAATCCTTTTGAATTATATGTGGATTATGGGTTTAGTATTAAAGGAAGGAGTAAAGCTAATCAAACCTTTGTGGTTCAATTAAGCGGGGATCAGGGGGATTACCTGCCGACAGCAAGAGGTATTTCAGGGGGGCAGTATAGCGCCCTGGTTTCCAGGATAGGTCCAATAGGGGGTCAAATGCTGGTTGATACAACGGTGAGTTTGATCAACCATATGTGGGAGAAATAGATGGGCATCATTCCTGCCATCATACACCGGGTTGAATTCTGACAATCCGGAGAATCACTGTTCCGGGCGAAACCTGGGGAGCTGAAGCGTAAATGTGCTCCCCTTTCCGGGTTTGCTGCTGACCGTTAAGGTCCCCCCGTTTTTCCTGGTAAACTCCATGCTAAGGATCAATCCAAGTCCGGTTCCCTCCTCATTGGCGGTGCCTGTCCGGGTAACCTGTTCATCGATCCGGAATAATTTTCCGGCCATATTCTCAGGGATACCGATGCCATTGTCTGCCACAAGGATTTGAATTACATTCCTGGATGATTTTGTACAGACAATGATCTTTCCCCTGGGCCTGGTATATTTTATAGCATTGGAAATGAGATTCCGTACAATGGTGCTAACCATATTCCGGTCTCCGTACACCATGGTACCCTGATTCACCCGGTTATGCAATTGCAGGTTCTTTTCATGTGCATTTAGCTTATACAGCTTGAATACAGATTTTACAACCTGGCATACATCGATGCCGGTTGGCTCAAATTTGATCCGGTCTGTCTGCGACATTGACCAGTCCAGTAAATTGTTAAGCAGGTTCTGTGCCTGCCTGGATGCTCCATGGATCATTTTTACAAAGGTGAGCACTTCCTCCGGGTCATAAGAGGAATAATCTTTCATGAGCAGGTCAGAGAAGCCCTGGATGGAACTCAGGGGGTTTTTAAGATCATGGGCTATGATGGAAATAAACTTGTCCTTTGCTGACTTGGTTTCCTGGGTTTCCCATCCTGTCATATCCCTGAAGACAGCAAAGGTCCCGGAAAATTCACCCTCTTCGTACTGCGGGGTTGCGGTAACAAGGATCTGTCTTTTTTCCTTATCGGGACGAATGATCTCAAGCTCATAGGTGTTTTCGGCTCCTTTCTTTCGCTGATCGGTCTGATCCCTGATGAATTTCCTGTTAGCAGGGGACAGGAAATCAAAGACCTTTTTTCCAACCAGTTTGCCCGTGGCCATACCGAATATTTCTTCTGCCTTGGGGTTTACGAAAATAAATTGATCATCCGGATCGACCATGCCAATACCTTCACCCTGGTTTTCAATCAGCAGCCTGTACTTCTGTTCGCTCCTGAAAAGCTCCTCCAGGGTATTCTTATAGTTGGTCACATCCCTGGATATGGATGCTACAGCGATCAGTTTCTGCTGTTCATCATAAATGGGGAATTTCTTGACCAGGGAATGGATTTTCCTGCCATCCGGGTACATGAATACCTGGTCATTCACCAGTGTTTCCCCAAGCTTCAGCTTCATTGCCTTCCGGTCATCGTCCATGTATTGCCTCACATGATCCAAATCTCCATAAATCTCCAGATCAGTCTTCCCAATTAACTGATTTGCCGTTTTCTTGCCGGCGGCGGCAGTATTGGCCCTGTTGGAAGCTATGACTTTCAGGCCGGTGTCCTTGATCACGGCATGGTCCTCAACATTTTCGACAATGGCTGCCAGCAGGTCCTTTTCACGCTGAGACTTTTTCCGCTGTGTTATATCCTGGGCCGTACCGATGGACAGGGAAGGTTTATTACGGTGATCCCGGATGACAAAAGACCTTGTCCAGATCTGCTTTTCATTTCCGGATGGATCAATGATACGGTATTCCATATCCAGACCGGAACCTTTCCCTATTCTTTTGTAGGCTTTTTTAACGTACTCCCGGTCATCCAGGTGGACCGATTTCAGGAAGGACCCCGGGCTCTGATAGAGGCTTTCGGCCGTCCTGCCGAAGACCAGTTCATACTTTGAACTGATAAAGAGCAATTGGTCAGCCTTCAGGTCATGTATCCAGAAGACTTCTTCAATGGTGTCAACCAGGAGATTTAAGATCTCATCCTGCTTCCGCAGTTCTTCCTCGGCAGCAAATTTCTTTGTTACATCATGAGCAATTCCTTCCACACCGGTGACCCTGCCGTTTTCATCGTAGATTGGTAGCTCGGTATTGTAAAATATCCTGGTAGAACCATCGATATGATGCAGTTCGTTCATGAATGGAGGCTGGACCAATCCTTTCAGGCTGGCCCTGGAACGCTTGAGTGCCTCCTGGTTCATTTCATGATCGGTCAGGAATTCCCTGTAGTTCCTCATCGATTCTTCCTGGGAATAGCCCAGGATCTTGGTGATGGAGGGACTCACATAGGTGACCATGCCTGCACTGTCATGTGAGTAGAAAATGTATTCTTCACTCAGGCTCTCAACCAGTCTTTTATATTTCTCTTCAAGCTGCCTGAGTTCAGCCTCCTGCTTCAGCTGTTCTTCAAGCCTGGCTATCTGTTGTTCCAGCTGTACACGGATACTGGCCAATTCATCGTATGTGGGCTGTCCATTCAATTTTCCGGAAAATATTCATACAAAATTTATCTAAAAACTGTGAAATTGCAAGGTTATGTGTAAAAAAAAGCCTGACTGCCCAATTGGCAGCCAGGCTTGAAAAGGCTTAGTGGTTAAAGTGTTTAGTTAAATATCATCATTCTGCTAACACAGGTAAAGGTATATATTATTTCTTTATATGCAAGTCCCATTCCATGATACGGTCCCGCCAGCGCGTGTTTCAACAAAAATCAACAGGGCCACAGGCTAAGCGGTTCTATTGCATGAGATGCTGCCTGTAGATCTGCAGGTTCTCATGATCAAAAATGCAAAAGATCAACCGTTCAATGTGTTTGGCTGTTTTAAGAAATTCTGAGGCAGTTGAGATTGCGATACCGGCAGCCAGTTCTTTGGGAAATCTGTATATGCCGGTACTGATGTTAGGGAAGGCAATGGATTTGAATTTGGTATTATCAGCGATCCATAAGGCATGCCTGTAGGCATCTGCCAGCAGCTTTTCCTCATTGTGCTGTCCCCCTCTCCAAACCGGCCCGACAGTGTGGATGATAAATTTGGATGGAAGGTTATAGGCACTGGTGATTCTGGCATTCCCGGTGGGACATCCCCCCAGTGTACGGCACTCCTCGAGCAGTCCGGGACCGGCCGCCCTGTGAATGGCACCATCAACCCCGCCGCCGCCAAGCAGTGAGGTGTTTGCAGCATTTACGATGGCGTCGACTTCAAGCCGTGTTATATCACCATCGATGATCTCTATTTTAGGTTTCATGTTGCCTCTCTGATACGGGCATCGATTTGCTTTTCAAGGTTCACCTGCAGCCGGTTCATGACCTTGTCGATCTCCTTGTCTGTCAGGGTCTTTGATTCGTCCTGAAGGACAATTCCCACTGCATATGATTTCTTGCCTTTTTCCAGATTTTCACTTTCATACACGTCGAAAAGAGTGACTGATCTGACCATTTCCTTACCGGATTTCAGGGCAATGTCCCTGATCCTGGAGAAGGGGATTGCTTTATCAATGATCATGGAAAGGTCACGCCTGACCTCCGGGTACTTCGGGATCTCTTTCATGGTGATCTGAAAACCTTTCATCGCCTTCAGCATCCCTGACCAGTCAAGATCCGCAAAATACACGGTGGATGGGATATCAAATTGCCCGGTGAGGGAGCTGTCAAGTATGCCCATCTCAGCAATTTTTATCCCCTTAACCGAGTAGGTCAGTCCGTCGCTAAAATACCGGTTATCCACCTCCTGGGTCTCGATCATCCCTGTATGCAGTCCCACGCGCCCCATGATACCTTCAACATATGATTTTAACTCATAGAAGTTGCCGGGCTGTTCCTTTTCGATCCAGTTACCGGTATTTCTGGGACCCGTGGCAAAGAGGGCAAGCCTTTCCTCTTCCCGGTAGCCGTCCTGTTTATCCGGATCAGCTCCGGCCAGGATCTGGTAGCAGTTACCAAATTCATAAAGCCTCAGGTTGGGGCGTTTCCGGTTGATATTGAAGATGATGGTTTCGAGTCCACCGTAAAGCAAGCTTGTCCTCATCCGGTTCAGATCAGAACTGAGTGGATTGAATAGTTCCACAGCTGCCGGATCATCCCTGTAATAGGCTTCCCTGGTAAGGGAGTTACATATGATCTCGTTGAATCCATTCCCACTGAGGTAATCGGAGATAATCTGTATGACCTTCTCCTTATCCGGTTTTGTAGTATAGGTCAGGACGGAGGTCAGGGTGGAGGGGAAATCTACATTGTTATAACCGTATATCCTCAGGATCTCTTCGATTACGTCAGCTTCCCGGCTGACATCCACCCGGTAGGCCGGGACCATCAGGTCCAGACCATCCCTGCTTTCAGATTCAATGGATATTTCGAGTGCTTCAAAAATTCGTTTGACTATGTCCTTATCGATTTTTTTCCCGACCAGCCTGTCTACGTGGGCATACTTAACCTTCACCCTGAATGGCTTGATCCTGTTTGGATATTCATCGACAATGTCAGAAGAGATCTTACCCCCTGCTATTTCCCTGATCATCATAGCCGCCCTTTTTAGGGCCAGCAGGGTCATTTCCGGATCAGCGCCACGTTCAAAGCGGAAACTGGCATCCGTATTCAATCCATGGCGTTTGGATGTCCGCCTGACATAAACAGGATCGAAGTAGGCACTTTCCAGGAAAATATTCCTGGTTTTCCCGGTAACCCCTGAATGTAATCCGCCGAATACACCGGCAATACACATGCCCCCTTCGTTGTTGCATATCATCAGGTCATCTTTCGAGAGGGATCTTCCCACCTCATCAAGCGTGGTGAACTTCGTTCCTTCTTTCAGGGTTTTGACCACAACAGTCCGGCCTTTGATCTCATCCGCATCAAAAGCATGCAGTGGTTGCCCCAGTTCATAAAGCACAAAATTCGTAATGTCGACTACATTGTTGATCGGATTCAATCCTACGGCACGCAGCCTGTTTTGTAACCAGTCCGGCGATGCTGAAACCTGGATACCAGTCAGTGTGACACCTGCATACCTCCTGCAAGCCTTCTCATTTTCTATCCTTACCCTCACCGGCAGGTCATGGTTGTCAACCTGGAAGCCATCGGCTGATGGTTTGGTCAGTGTTACCGGTCCGCCGAGCTTCAGGAATGCTGCCAGGTCCCGCGCCACCCCGTAATGCGATGCACCATCAATGCGGTTTGGTGTGAGTCCCAGTTCGAAGACAGTGTCTGTCCGGATACCGAAGTATTCACTTGCCGGTGTACCTGCCACAGCATCTTTTTCCAGTACCAGGATGCCCTCATGGCTGGTTCCAAGGCCGATTTCATCCTCTGCACAGATCATGCCCTCAGAGATTTCCCCCCTGATCTTGACTTTTTTAAGCGTCAGGCTCTCATCCCCTTTGTAGAGGGTTGTTCCAACGGTGGCAACCACAACCATTTGTCCGGCTAAAACATTGGGTGCACCACAAACGATGTCCAGGTCCCTCTCGCCGCCGATATCCACTTTTGTCAGGCTCAGTTTATCAGCATCCGGATGTTTTTTACAGGTCTTCACCCTGCCGATGACACATCCCTTTAAGCCGCCCCTGACAGATTCAATTTCTTCAATACCCTCCACTTCCAGTCCGATATTGGTAAGGATATCCCCGAGCTCGACAGGGGACTGGCTTATACTGATATAATCCTTCAGCCAGTTATATGAAATTTTCATGGATAAATTCCTTGGGATACAATATCACGCAAAAGTAGGTAAAAAAACGATTTATGTTATATTTGTAGCCTGATTAAACTCGCCAGTATGACTGCTAAAAGGGAAAAGTTATTTCTGATCACAAATGATGATGGGATACATGCCAGGGGACTGGAGGCACTTATCGAAATGGTGCAACCATATGGTAAAGTAATGGTGATTGCCCCTGAGGATGGCCAGTCGGGCATGTCACATGCCATTACGGTGAAATATCCCATCAGGCTGAAAGAACTGGAAAAGCAGAAAAATCTTGAGGTATACAGCAGCAATGGTACACCGGTTGACTGTGTCAAGCTGGCATTGAGCAAGCTCTGTGACAGGAAACCCGATATGATCCTGGCCGGTATCAACCACGGTTCGAACTCATCCTCCAGCATCATTTATTCAGGTACTATGGCAGCCGCCATGGAGGGTTGCATTAACGGTATCCCGTCCATTGGATTTTCCCTGCTTGATTACTCACCGGAGGCCAATTTCAGATCCATCGTAAAATATGCGAAGATCATTCTGGAAAGCGCACTGGAAAAAGGTATTCCGCTGGATACCTGCCTGAATGTCAATTTCCCGGTGAATACCTACCAGAAGATAAAGGGGATCAGGATCTGCCGCCAGAATAAGGGTGTGTGGAAAGAGGAATTCGAACAGCGTGTTGATCCCATGAAAAGAGATTATTTCTGGCTGACCGGGGAATTTATGAACCTGGAGCCTAAGGCACAGGATACGGATGAGTGGGCCCTGCATCATAATTATGTCAGTATCGTCCCGGTACACGTTGACCTTACCGCTTACAGGGCGATGGACCAATTACGGAAATGGACCATTGAATCAGGATAATACCATATGGACACGGCTAAATACCCTTACTTTCGGGCTTATTGCCGGAATGTTGGTTCCTTTGCTGGCCCTTGTCATTTTCTATTTAATATCATCTCCCGATACAGCATTTCCCGAATTCGTGGAATTCAATATATCAAGGAAAAAACTCAGCTCCCTCATCAGCCTCTCCCTGGTTCCTGATTTGCTTGTATTTTTTATTTTTATCTGGCTGAATTATCTTTATTCCGCCAGAGGTGTGCTGGTTGCTGTATTTTTATTTGCTCTGATCGTGGTGTTGACAAAATTCCTAACATGAAGTATTATCTGATAGCAGGGGAAGCATCTGGTGATCTGCACGGTAGCAAGCTGATGCAGGGACTGAAAATATCGGACCCGGAGGCGGAATTCCGCTATTTCGGAGGGGACCTGATGGCTGCAGAAGGCGGAACACTGGTGAGGCATTACAGGCAGACGGCTGTCATGGGATTGTTCATGGTCATTTTCAACCTTAGGAAGATATCCGGTAATTTACGGTTCTGTAAACAGGATATTGCAGAATACCAGCCCGATGCCCTGATACTCATTGATTATTCCGGTTTCAACCTGAGGATAGCAAAATTTGCCAGGCCTGCAGGGTTCAGGGTGATCTATTACATTTCTCCAAAAGTATGGGTATGGGACAGGAAACGGGTGTATACCATCAAGGAGAATGTCGATAAAATGTATGTCATCCTTCCCTTTGAGGTTGATTTTTACCAGCAGTACAATTACCCCGTAGAATATGTAGGGAACCCCATCGTTGATGCGGTGGAGGAAAGCAGGGCAAATGCTGTGGAGCGGCAGGAATTCTGCTCCCGAAACGGCTTGGATGATAGTCCCATTATAGCCCTGCTGGCAGGCAGCAGGAAGGAAGAGATCAAGCACTGCCTGCCCGAAATGCTGGCAGTCATGAATCAGTTTCCCGGGTACCGTTTCGTCATTGCAGGGGCGCCGGCCATCTCCCCTGAGTATTATGCCAGGTTCACCGGGAACAGTGATGTGGATATCGTATTTGACCAGACCTATGACCTGTTGATGAATGCTGGTGCAGCGGTTGTTACTTCGGGGACAGCCACCCTGGAAACGGCCCTGTTCGGGGTCCCGGAAGTGGTGGTCTATAAAATGGGTGAACTGACATACCAGATCGGAAGGCAGTTTGTCAAACCAAAGTATTTCAGCCTTGTCAACCTGATCCTTGACAGGGAGGTAGTGAAGGAATTGTTGCAACACAGGATAAGGAAAAAAATTGCCGGTGAACTGCACCGTATACTGGAGGATGAAACATACAGGATGGTCATGCTGGACAATTACGGTAAGTTGCGGAGCAGGCTTGGAGAACCAGGGGCGTACCACAGGCTTGCCCGGAGTATTGCAACTTATGTTGGACAGGAAAAACAATAGTGATGATGTTAAGTGGAAAATTGAAATACTGCTTCCTTGTGCTTGTCCTCCTGGTCCCGGCCGGCAAGTCATTTTCGCTGGATATAAGGATAGGTGTCTTTCATGAACACCTGGTAAATGCCTTCCTGTTCACATCCGGGGATGGGGATTATCACATAGAGACAGACCAGGGACTCCTGGGTATTTGTCCCGCAGGAGATAGCTGGTACGTGATCCGGCAAAAGGATTCCCTGTTCATCAGGGACCATACAGGCCGGTGGCATCATGGGAACAGGCTGAGTTTCTCAGCGCCTGATGAATATGCATATTTCAGGCTGAAACCGGCTTTGCCGGTGCTGGACTCAAGGGAATACCTGGCTGATCTGCAGGTGGAGATCTCCATGAACAGCCTGTTGATGGTCAATGAGATCGATATGGAGAAATATATCATGGGGGTATCTGAAACAGAGGCAGGCAGCCGATGCGAACTGGAGTATTATAAGGTCCAGGCCATCCTGAGCAGGACATATGCTTACAGAAACCTGGCCCGGCATAAGACGGAAGGATTCCACCTCTGCGATGCGGTACATTGCCAGGCATACAAGGGAAGGAATATCTGGAATGAGGATGTGGAAATAGGAACAGAGGTGACAGAGGGGCTGGTCCTGGCAGACGGAGATTCAGTCCTGCTCAGTGCGGCCTACCATGCAAACAGCGGAGGGGAGACCAGGGGGGCCGAAGAGGTCTGGCTGACCGGGAAGCATTACCTGCGCCCTGTCCTGGATCCTTTCAGCCTCAACCAACCCGGTGCAAAGTGGAAAAAATCCATTCCTGCGGGGGATTGGATACGGTATCTGCAGGCAAAAGGAGTTTTTGTCGGAGAACTGCTGGATACCTCCCTGCTTGAAATGCCCGTAAAACACCGGCAGGATTATTACCTGTTCGGGCAGGACTCACTGCTGCTCTCGGTGATCCGTGACGACTATCAGCTCAGGTCGGATTTCTTTGGTGTAAAACTCGAAGGGGACCAGGTTGTGCTGGATGGAAGGGGGTATGGCCACGGTGTCGGATTGAGCCAGGAAGGGGCCATGGAAATGGCCCGAAAAGGTTATCGTTATACGGCGATCCTCAATTATTATTATCACCAGATACAGCTCATACACTACATGTTCCTCCTGGAGGCAGGCAAGCTTGAGGTTGATATCATTAATTTGCCGTAAATCGAAAAAGCGTTACTTTCGCAAAGATGTTGTTTTCAGGCATGTTAACCGTATTCCGTAAGGAAATAAACACATTTTTCAGTACCCTGACCGGGTATGTCGTGATCATCGTTTTCCTGGTAGTCAATTCCCTGTTCATGTGGATTTTTAAGGGGAACATGAATGTGCTGGACAACGGGCATGCCAACCTGGATACGCTCTTTATCATGGCTCCCTGGATATTCCTTTTCCTGGTACCTGCCATTACCATGCGGGTATTTGCAGAAGAGAAACGCAGCGGGACCCTGGAATTATTATTGACCCAGCCCATTCCCGATGGGCAGATCGTGCTCGCCAAATACTTTGCTGTACTGGTATTGATTTTATTTTCCCTGCTTCCCACGCTGGTTTTTTTCTACTCGGTCCACAGGCTTGGGAGTCCCCCGGGCAACCTTGACACGGGAGGCATATGGGGGTCTTATGTGGGACTCTTCTTCCTGGCGGCTGTCTATGCTTCAGTGGGGGTCTTCATATCCTCGCTGACAGAGAACCAGATTATTTCATTTATTGTGGCAGTGGTGATCGCATTTTTTCTGTATACCGGATTTGATCTGATCACCAGCATGGACCTGTTCGGGAACCTTGACAACCTTCTGTTGAAGCTCGGTATCAATGAACACTATAAATCCATACGCCGCGGGGTGATAGATACGAGGGACCTGGTATATTTTCTGAGTGTGATCAGCATTTTCCTGATCGGCACCATGGTTGTTTTACAGAGCAGGAAACGGATTCATATTATTCAGCTGGTCAGTGTGCTGGCCATGGTTGTACTGATTAATTTCATCGCTTCACTGCTTTTTTACCGTCTTGACCTGACCACGGATAAAAGATATTCCCTCTCGGAAGAGACACGCGTGATATTAAGGGATCTCGATGAGATCATCTATGTCCGGGTATACCTTGAGGGTGATCTGCCCGTGGGTTTTGCCAGGCTGAACTCGGCCATCAGGGAATTGCTGGATGAATTCAGGGTAAATGCCCCACAGAACCTGCAGTATGAATTCATCGATCCGGTAGCGGATCCTGATCCCCAGATCCGCCGGAATCTTTTCAACCAGTTGTACAGCGCTGGCTTGCAGCCTACCAATGTGCAGGTCCGGGCCAAGGACGGGAGCAGCACCCAGAAGATTGTATTTCCGGGAGCCCTCATCTCCTTTAAGGAAGCGGATGTAGCAGTGAACCTCCTGAAGAACAATCCCGGATTGCCAGGAGAGGTGAACCTGCACCAATCCATACAATCACTTGAGTATGAGTTTATCAGCATGATCAAGACCCTCAGCAGTGATACCATAGCCAGGGTGGTTTTCCTTGAGGGGCATGGAGAACTGGATGCCTACCAGGTTGGAGATATCACCAAGGACCTTGCCAATTTTTACCAGGTTGACCGGGGGAGGATCGAAGGCAGGTACGGAAGCCTGGATGCTTACCAGGCCGTGATCATTGCCAAGCCCGTGAAGGCTTTCTCAGAGGCTGATAAATTTGTGATAGACCAGTACATCATGCAGGGAGGGAAGGTCCTCTGGCTGCTGGACCCGGTACAGGTATCGATGGACAGCCTTTTCATGGGTAAGACCTTCGCCCTGTACAATCCGATCAATATAGAGGACCAGCTGTTCCGGTATGGTGTACGCCTGAACCCTCATCTTGTGAAGGATATCCAGTGCCATGTGATCCCGGTGAACAAGGGCCTGGCAGGTTCACAGGCTCAATGGGAGTTCAGTCCCTGGTATTATTTCCCCCTGATATCACCCGGGAAGGATCACCCCGTGACCCGTTCCCTGAACATGATCAAGATTGAATTTGGAAGTGATATAGATACGGTGGGAGAGAATCCTGCCATTAAGAAGACAGTCCTCCTCAGCACTTCTCCCTATTCCAGGGTGGTGGCCGTACCAGCCGAAATCAGCCTTCGGGAAACTGAACTGCAGCCTTCCCAGGCAGAATACAACCAGGCCCATCTGCCCCTGGCGATCCTGCTGGAGGGAAACTTTGAATCAGTATTCACCAACCGTTCCATACCTGATGTACAGTCCCACAAACCCATCCGCTTTGCCGGGATAAGCCAGTCCACCCGTATGATCGTCATGGCAGATGGTGATATCATACGGAATGAGGTCATAGATTCCCCGAACGGGCCGGTCATGGCCCCCCTTGGCTTTGACCAGTATACTTCGCAGAGCTTCGGGAACAAGGAGTTTATCCTGAATGCTGTGAATTACCTGACAGACGAAACCGGATTGATCAGCCTCAGGGGCCGTGAATTCCGGATGCGGCTGCTTGACCGGCAACGTATCCTGGAAGAAAGTGATAAGTGGAAGATCATCAATACGGCTGTCCCTGTCCTCCTGGTCATTTCCTTCGGCGTGGGCATCGGTGTATATCGCAGAAGGAGATTTCGTTAAATGAACAGGAACAAAATAACCCTGATAGTACTGGCAGTGCTGGTGGCTGTCTCAGCCTGGCTGCTCCTGTCCAGACGTTCCGGTACATATGCCAGGTCTGCTGTTGAGTTCGCAGTTAAGGACACGAACCTTATAACAGGCCTGGAGATCACAGGCAGGGGAGGGAAGGTGATGCTTGTAAAGCATGAGCTTACCTGGCGGGTGAATGGCAGCACCCCGGTCCGGAAAGACCGCATGAGTGGTATGCTGGTATTGCTGTCCAGGCTGGAAGTCATATCGCCGGTATCCCGTTCCCGCTCGGAGGAGGTTACCAGGCAACTGCAGAAGGATGGCAAGCGGGTTATAATAACCCTGAACAAGGGGACGACCAGGGAATATTTCGTCTTCCAGGATACCATGGAAACCAATGCCACCTATATGATGCTGAAGGATGCTGATATACCGTTCAGGATGGGGGTAAGGGGCTATAAGCGGCGGGATCTGGCAGCATTGTTCGCGACAAATGAACGGTACTGGAGAGATAACCTTCTGCTGCATTACCTGCCTGAGCAGATTCAATATATATCACTTCAGAATAACCGGGATCCTGCCAGGACATTTCATCTGGCCAGGAATGCCGAGGGGGGATTTGAGATGTCGACCGGGATCGTGCCCGGGGATTGGTTCAATCCGGTAACATCTAAGCTCAATCAATATCTGGGCTATTTCTATGGGCTTAGGTTCGATGCGTATGCAGATCTTCAGCAGGATACGCCTGTGAAATATGAGTACAATGATGAACCGGATTTTGTACTGGAGGTGGGCAATAACACAGGCAGCCGGACAAGCCTCAGTTTGTTCCCTGTATTTACGGTTGATCCGGCAGGAATTAATAAAATGGATCTCAATGTGTTATATGCAAAGATCGATGATTGGGACGGAATGGTCGTTCTGAAGTATATGGAAATTGATCCCCTATTAAAAGATCCGGGCTATTTTCAAAGCAAATGAAAAAATGGAATCTGGTGCAAAGCTTCTGGTAAATTTTTCGTATAATTGATATTTAGAATTTAAAAGAACCATCCATGAAATTTGTTGTTTCCAGTACAGACCTTTTGGGTCATTTACAGGCAGTTAGCAGGGTCATCAGTTCCAAGAACACCTTGCCCATCCTCGATAATTTTCTATTCAGGCTGGATGGCAATGAACTGGAGATCACAGCCTCAGACCTGGAATCTACACTAATCACCAAAATGACACTGGAAAATGCCTCGGATAGCGGAAGTATTGCTGTACCTGCCAGGATCCTTACAGATACGCTGAAAGAATTCCCGGAGCAACCACTTACTTTTGAGATTGATAATGACAAACTATCCCTAGTCATCAATTCTGAGAATGGGAAATTTACCGTTGTCGGGCAGAATGCAGCGGATTTTCCACAAATGCCCTCCATCAAGCAGGACCAGAAGGCTACGATTGAGGTTCCTGCAGAAGTACTTTACAGCGGGATCAATAAAACCCTGTTTGCCACGGCAGATGATGAACTCAGGCCTGTGATGAATGGTGTTTATTTGGAGCTGGCTACGGATAATCTCACTTTTGTCGCCTCGGATGCGCACAAACTGGTACGTTACAAGCGAACAGATGCAAAGGCCGACACAGATTCATCCTTCATTCTTCCCAAGAAACCGGCTTCCCTGTTGAAAAATGTCCTGCCAAAGGAGGAGAACCCTGTTACCATTGAATTTGATGACAAAAATGCCTTCTTTTCAATGACTGAATATAAGCTGGTTTGCAGGCTGGTGGAGGGGAACTATCCCAGTTACAACTCTGTTATTCCCACGGATAATCCCAACAAACTCAGTATTGACAGGGTGGAATTTTACAATACGCTCAAACGGGTATCGGTATATTCAAACCAGGCAAGCAACCTGGTGAAACTGGCTCTCACCGGTAACCAGATCACCGTATCTGCCCAGGATATTGATTTTTCGATCTCGGCTTATGAAAGGCTGAACTGCCAGTATGAGGGTGAAGACATGGAGATAGGTTTCAAATCCACCTTCCTGATCGAGATCCTTTCAAACCTGTCATCCACGGATGTGATCGTGGAATTGTCTGATCCCACAAGGGCGGGGATCATGTTGCCGGCAGTTTCCGAGAATGAAGCCGAGGATGTTTTAATGCTGCTCATGCCCATGATGATCAATACTTAACCCTGATTATTCCTGCATAGAATAAATCCTTTTGTTTTCTTTGACCCTGATTTGTGCGATATTGTAAGTATATCCAGCATTCCCCGAATATTGTTGTTTCTTGTTGTTCATAAAAGTAATACTGATATTTAACAAAAACAACCCCCAATGTAAACCTATTGTTCTATTTTATTCATATCTTTGACAAGAAAGACTAAATCTATCTGTATGAAACGAGCAATGAACAACGTTAATTTCAATCTGAAAGATACCCATAGCACTAAGCAAACGCATATCATATTAATCTTCCGTTGGTTGGATCAGTTCCTGAAGTATTACACGGGGCTGAAGGTTCTGCCTGTTGATTGGAATGTAAAAAAGCAACGGGCAAAAGAGGGGGGAATCAAATACCTGATCCAGTTGAACCACCGTCTGGATTTCATTGATCAGGAAACAAAGGGTATTTATCTGGAATACCTGAACAAGAACATGCCTTTACGTCCGGCAACATTCCGCACAGAGCTTGATAAGATCCTATTTCCTGAAGTCGAACAAGAAAATTCGTTCTTTGCCTACTTTGATAAGTACATCGGCGGAGTCAGAAAGGAACACGAAACAGATACTTGGCGCGGTTATAATACTGTTAAAAACCTGTTAGTAAGATATGCTGAAAGCCTTCCTGCTGGTACTTTGGATTGGGAGGATTTCGATCATACGTTTTATGATAAGTTCAAAGATTGGTTCTACGGCCAGGGGGGCGCACCTAATTCTTTCGGCAAAGCTATTTCAGTCGTTAAACGTGTACTGCGAAAAGGACATAAACTGAAGCTGTACAAAACAACTGATCCACTTTATAAGGATGAGGATTTCAAAGGGGAGTCTGAACCAGCAAAAAGTATTTCCTTAACTATGGCAGAACTTCAGCAAATCTATTCCCTTGATCTCATTAAGCGTTTAGATCATGTTCGTGATTGGTTCCTTATAAGCTGTTTTACGGGCTTAAGGTATGGAGACATGGTGAACTTCAGTCCAAGTGATTTAAAGCTGTCACAGGACCTAAAAACGGGCTTAAACAGCTATTTCTTTGAGGTGGTGACTGAGAAGACTGACGATGAGATCGTTTTTCCTGTTCACCCTGTAGTAAATGAGATTTTCAACAAGTATGATGGCAACCTTCCCGGAATGATAACGAACCAGAAATTCAACAAGTACCTGAAGGAAGTGGCAGAATTGGCAGGGCTGGATTCAAAAGTGAGAGCTACAGTAAAGATTGACGGCAGGAGGGTAAGCAAATATGTTGAAAAATATACCCAGGTAGAGTGCCATACCGGAAGGAGGACGTTTGTGAGCATTGCACGTGAATTTGAGATGCCAGCAGATCTTATCATGTCTCTGGTTGGTCATAAATCTGCTGCCATGTTCCTGAAATACAACAAGCAAACAGCTAAGCAAAAGGCTGCCAAAGCTTTTGAAAATGATTTCTATAAGGCAACACTGAAGAAAGTTAAATGAATAACAATCAACTAATACAATATGCTGAACTGTGGGCTGCTGATCCAGGTGAAAAGATGTGGATCACCAACTGGGAAAAACAATTACGTTCCATCACTATGGAAGCCTTTGATTTTGAAAAGGAAAAGCCACGTGAAGGGATGAAATTTATTAATGATTTTATAACAATGCTAACTGGTTTTATATTGCGTCTTTCCGCTGCAGTTGAGCCTCCTTATGCACCACCTCCACCTGTATTGCCAGATGGGTTTTCATCTAATGAGGAATATATCCAGGCCAGACAGAGTTATTATCGCCATATGCTCGATATCTATAAGAAGGCTGAAGATAGATTAAAGGCTGAGCTAATTGAACAAATGCTCGACAATAGGGATTTGGTGTTAATAGACCAATACTTTTCTGATAGGCTTTCAATGGTTCAATTTCATGAAGTCCTTGATTCACTATCTCTCTTAGAAGGTGGCAAATTAAAAGACAGGCAAACCGGGAAATTGATTGAAGTTTTCAGGGCTGCAATTACTAAGGGTTTGACCAAAAAGGAAGTTTATTCTGAGTCTAAGCTAAGGAAAATCATTTTTAAAGTATCAGCTGCTTATGGAATGGAAATATCAGACGATAATGTTTACAGGATTCTAAATAAACCCAGGGCTATGGAAACATATAAGCAAGCCTTGGAAGAATTTAGTAATATTTCCCCTGATTAGGCCCCCTTTTCAACCCCTGTTTACAAAACTAATTTTCAATTAATTCTATTTCAGCCTTTTACAGGAAAGGTTCTAGTCTAGACACAACTAACAAGAAAAAGAGGGTAAGCTACTATTATTCACCCATTATTCCACACCTATATGGTTCCAGCTGATTTATGCAAAGGTGTATCTGAATTCCTCCCAATCTAATTCATTGACATTCTAATATTTTGTCGTAGCTTTATTTAAGATTTCTCACTTCTCAATATCTCACCTCTCATGGTTGTTTAACATTTCCACTGTAAAACAATTTGCCATGAAAAGAACCTTATTATTGATCATTTTCATTTTATCCTTCCTAAGTGCTACAGATGCCCAATGGTACAATAGATCTTGTGGTGTCACAGATATAAATAACCTTACACCAGAAGAGCTTGAATGTCTGTGGGGGAGTGCAACAGAGGAGATTCGAGTGGGTGCCATATTAGTGGTAATTGGAACTTCTAGCGTGATTGTTGGCACCATTTTGGTTATTGTTGATGGTGGTGGTGCACGAGGGACTCTCTTATTTTTGGGAGGTCTAACTGCCAATATAATAAGTATTCCTGTTTTGCTTACTGGAGCTAAACGGGCATCAGAATTAGAAAAAATCTCGCACTATGGTGCCCTAAACTCACGTTCCCTAAATCTTTCTCCTGTAATTGGTTTAAATCAATTCAACGGCTCGCACTATTTAGGAATGAGTTTATCGTTTAACTTTTGATACTCAATACAAAATAACCCAGCGTGAAACCGGGGCTTACTCCTCTCCCTTGATAAAATTCCAGAGGTCAATAAGTTGATTATCAGTCCAGCCTTGATGCTCCTGGAAGAAACTGAGTATTTGCTGAGCTGCCTTTTTTTTCTGCCATCCTAGTTCTGAAGTCATGAATTTAATAAGCGATTGTATCCCAGTAGATTTTGGTATATTATTGAGTTCACAGGATTTGAACCAAATGTAAAACAAGTATAGGACCTGCAAACGCTTATTTTCCGGACTGAGCTTCATTTTTGTTTGCATCGTTTTCCAAATTCAAACGGTATAACTACACCATCTCGAACCTGACCAATCGCATAAGGTAGCTCCTGCGGCTCACAGCACTGAATCAATTCTTTTGTAATCGCATCACCCAACTCTACTGTGAGAGGCGTATCATGATCGGCAATTATGATCAACTTCGGACAAACCTCATTTTTCATCAATTCCACCACATCGTATGATCGCAGCTCCTGGCCTCTCTCACTTAATTCACTTAATTGTAATTTTTTCACCGACTCTCCCTCCCCAGTAGTCCTGAAAGACTGCTGTTTTTAGTTTCTGAAAATCATCTTCGCTTATGGTTGAACTTATATTAGCCTCCACAGCACGCAATTGAGGAAACTGAAAACTCCAAAACTTCGCCCTTATTGTCCAACGCTGTATAGGAGAAAGCTTTTTCCAGTCCTCTTCTGCTTTGTCCCTGTCCCCTTCAAAGAATTTATTCAATATTTCCTTCTCTTCCGAACTTATTGAATTAAGGCTCCCAGGGGGTCGGCCTTTTCCGAACTCATTTCCTTCCTTAAATTTCATATCTATATATATTGATTTATCGTTATCTTTTCGTTACTTTAACGGGAATCCACCTGTTGTTTACAGGCTATTTATTTAGTCTGTCGTACTCGGCTTCTGCTTGTACCAGTGTACTAAATGAACTGTAACTCATCCTGTCTGTTAAAGTATCTTGATCACCCCAACTAGAATTTCTAACCAGCCTGGGCATAGTACCATATCGTACCGATTCCGGACTGCTTTTCTTCCAGTGTCTCAACAGATACGCCCTATGTCCCCATTTTAATATCTCACCTGCTCTGCCCATCATATCAACCCGCTGGCCTTCCTTTACACGCAGATTATCCATGCTCTTCTTACTCATAGTTTCACTCATCTGTTTCCTGATCTCATCCTTTGAGCGCTTTTCAACATAAGGTTCGGGAAAATCAGAATCATCAAAAGGTTTCCATAAAAACCGTTCATCTTCTGTTAATCGGTTCCAAATTCGTTCGCTGAAATGCCGAATTATTTTCTCATCCCGATATTGAACAAATTTCTTTTCATCATCCCAGGGATCACCCAGTGCTTGCCACATTAATTGTTCATAAGGTGTTAAATTACTCCATGTCCTGTAATTAAAATCCCTGTATTGTGACTCATCATCAAACTTGAAATATCTCCTCTTTTCCATGATATTAATTTTAAATTATGTTATTTAACTCTCTGTATTCTTTCCACCGTTCACCGGTATTCTCTTTAGCCTCTTCCAGGCTGTAAAAATTATCCAAATACTTACCATCCACAGTGCGTACCTGATATGTTGTATGTATATGCCTATCCCCTCTGAATTGTCCGTAAGTTGTCCCGGGACTACACTCCACTTTGTGTATCCGAAATTGCTCGTTACCTTCATGCTTTAACTCTTCGGAACTACATGCCCAATTATCCATATTATTCTGTCTTAGTTACAAGTATAAAGATCCTACCGATGGCATCTACTTCAGCAGAGGAACGTATGATATCCTCTTCTGAGAAACTTTGTATCTGACAATTTAAATTACTCATTAGTCTCCTTTTTATGATCCAGCACCTTATACGCTGAATCAGGTTATTTATAAAGCGTATCATTCTGATATTAATAGTTTTGCATTACCATCCTCACTATCTAATACCATCGCACCACGTAAGATATCCGCGGCACTCATATCTTTATTATCGCAGGTAACCAATGGCGATAATATTGCACCTGGATCCGTTATAGTGCGGATATGAATTCTATTGCTTACATCAATATCACTAACCAGCCTTAGAACGTCCCGGACAGATAAAGTGGCCGGACAATTAACTGTAAGTAAACTCATTATTCGTCTGTTTTAATATTGTTTTTCAAATCAACCACACGCTGTTGCGATTCCTGCAACCTACGTGTGTTATCTTCCTTAATTGCAGCCGCCTCTGCCTCAGAACAATCCTGACACTTACCAAATTTTTCTAATATCGCCCTGGCCTGAGTGCTTACATACTGCACAGGATATTTTTGCTCTGTCTGGTAGATAAAAGCTATAGCCTGGCTTTTTTCATGAAATTCCTTTGCACGTGAAAGATCTAGCACTCCGTCAACGAGCGGAGCAACAAGGAATTTTACATGTCCCCAGTTATCGCCCCGTAGGTAAGCCAGGTTTTCTCCGACTAGTTTTACTTCGTATTTTCGCTTGTGTTCATCGGTATAATAATCTTGTATTTCTTCCATATTCGTAGTTTTCGACCTCCAGAAGGGACTCAGTTAATTTTTAAATGTTTTTATATTTCATATTACCAGTTCATTACCTAAATTTGGACTAGTTGTATCAGAACTAGAACCTTCGCATTATAGATTTTTATAGACGTTGCTTCCATATTCGATTTCTTCAGGTTCCTTACCTTGATCAATCTCAAGTACTATCTGACCAAAATCCGACCAGACCTTTTGCAGGTTCCTGATAGTGTGTATATGCTGATCATTCGAACATAGAGCATCGAGAAAAGCTTTGCACAAATTATCAAGGTCTATATTAGATTGGTGCGGATGACCTCGCATTTCGTTCTGTTTCTTCTGGCTCCAACTCTCTGGCATAGGCAAATAAAAAACAATGCTCTCTATACTATCAGGGAGACCGTCTAAACCCTTCAATCTGGCAAGGGATACAAGGGTGATTCCTGAATCCAAAGTACCGTGAGGCAGCTTTGGAAGGGTTCCACTTATCGGACCGTACCATCCGGGGACAGGAACAAGGATCTATGTTAAATTCGTATCTCACTTCAGCTTTTGTGCAATTTTTTCTTTTATATATTTCTCACTTGCCAGGAACCTTCCGGCTGCGACCCCCTCCATGTATCCCAACTTCATTCCGGATTCAAATCCTGCCCTCCACTCACTTAACATTTTCGCTTTCTTTCTCATCTCGATAATCATCAAGCATCATTCGCTTATCTAGCGTATGGTTCATATACCAGTCTCCTGATCTGGCCTGTCTGACTTTTCTTGGATCTTTAGTTTTTTGCTTTTGCCAGTATTTCTTTTTCTTTTTCATGATCTTATTGTTTAAAATGGTAATTCATCACTACAAGCCCTATGAGATTTATTCGCCCTGAATGTTTCAATAATCTCCGGCAATATCTTAATCATTTTATCCAACGTAGTTTCATGATCATAAGACATGAGAGCCTTCATTTGTCTATCACTAATCTTATTCCAGGTTTCTATTTCCTTTGAGAGCCTGTGTTCGGCATCATCAAGTGCGCTTTTGCAGTTTCCGTCTACAATTTGCTGTCGATAGTTAATGAGAGCTTCATACATAAGAATAGCATCTGTTAATGAACATGTCCACTGTAAACTATTGTCATGTGGATTAATCAATACTGGGACAAATTGCTCCTCTGCTGTTTTTTCAAGGATTTCTTCTGCGGTTTCACGCTTAACATACGTGTGCCGAGAAGCAGTGATCGGCAAATTTTTATCACTGCATGCTGTAATTAAGATGGTGGATTCGACCCACCGAAGTCGTCTTGCAGGAGAGGGCTTCAAACCACCTAAAGGTGCT
>SDBS01001902.1_pt1 | contig 21011 bp, 17 predicted proteins | sample 2277091 | NCBI WGS metagenome assembly SDBS01 (sample SAMN10404972, study PRJNA504765) | marine sediment metagenome | isolation source: marine sediment core GS10_PC15, 163 cmbsf | place: Arctic Ocean: Southern Knipovich Ridge | collected 2010 | reverse complement strand
CTCAAGAAGTAGTAGATACAGCTGTGAAGAAAAATCTCCTTGAAATTACTAATCCAAATCCTGACTTATCTGAAATGAAAAAATTTATAAATAAAAAACGTAAAAAGAATTTCTTAACTCTTCTTGGTAAAGGCTTGGTTAAAACCAAATACTTAAATCTTAATATTGATGAGTTAAAAGATATTTTAGAAGATTAAATTAATCTTACTTATTTTTTTTATTATACCCTCTATTTTAAATTCCTCCAAAATAATTTAAATTTCCTTGCTCCATATTATGCTTAGGTTAATCCTAATTTAATATATGGAATGGGTAAATACATTAATCAGATTTTAAAATAAAATCAATGTGGGGATTCTATTCGCTCTGTTCATTGCTATAAAAACAATCTTGAATGTGATAATAATGGATAAAAACAAGAAAAAGACGAAATACAAAATCTTTGATCCAATAATTAACACTTTTTTTTCTATCATGTTTGTTTTAGCAAGGGTAGATCTGAGGGGTGGGGGAATGCATAGGTTATGCTCCCCTGCACATAGTAGTGGATTGACGATTAGAAACTCACCCGAAGATCAAGGGAGGTTCGAATCCTCCCCCCCACGCTTTAATTTAAATTAAATTTAAATTACGTATGAACTTTAAATTCTATAAATTATTTGCTATAGGTATTTCTTTTTATACCACAGAGAGACTGTTTGATATTCAGGAAAAAATCAAACCAATATTAATTAAATTTTAACTAATTATAATAATTGTCGAGAAATATGAGAAAGCACAGTCTAAAAGATATAAAACTACGAAGAGTTAGATATGAACTTAGAACTCTATTCCACTTGTTTTATCTCAAGAGGCAACAGGAAATAAGGAATAAGGTAATTCAGTTAAATTACGATGAGGAAATACTTGTGGGGCTTAGACGGGAGCGGGAGGCTCTCAAGAATTCTTATTATGATAGTCCAATAAGCTGCTGGTTTTGTGGTGATCGTTCCGAAGATTTAAGGCAGGATTCTAAGGAGGATTTTTGGCTTTGTGCTAACCACTGGGAAGAACCTTAGGGATCTATTTTTTTAGTTGATTAAACTGAAACGAATTTATTTATCATTCTTGAATTTAGTTTAGAGGTTCTAAACTTCTAGCAATGTAAAGAAATTCAAAAATTAATCTTTTTTCTTGTTTTTTACATGAAGAAAGTGTAAAAATTTAAAGTGAATTTAATTGTTTTGAGATTATCTCAAAACAGCATTTTTCGTGAAATTTATTAAAGTCTAGCATTATATTATATTTAATATTTAATAATTGCTAATTAAAGTTTTTAGGTCATGTTAAATCGAAAGCTTTTGTTTAAGGTGTTAATAACTGGGGACGGCGGCGTGGGAAAGAGCACAATGATTCAGAGATTGCTCACAGATTTATTCATCGCACAGAAAATAACTATTGGGACAGATTTAGCGACTTATGATGTCAAGATTAACGAAGACATGATGGTAAAACTTCAGATATGGGATTTCGCGGGCGAAAGGCGTTTTAGACTTTTTCTCCCTAATTATGCGAGAGGTGCAACAGGATGTTTGCTTTGTTACGATATTACAAGACACACAAGTTTCCAATCTTTAGAGGAATGGTATGGCATCGTGAATAATAACGCTAATTCCCCTGTATATCTCCTTGTCGGAGAAAAACTTGATTTAGCTGATATAAGGCGGAGTGTTGATCGTGCTCAAGCAGAATCTTTTAAAGACAAGCATAATCTTGATTATTTCTTTGAAACATCATCTAAAAATGGAGAAAATAATAAAGAAATATTCAATATCTTAACTCGAACGATATTACAAAGACAGGGAATAATTATTTAGAGAAAACTTAATCTAGCAATAGTTAGAATAAATTCATAAATTGTAAAAATTTTTCTAGATTTTTATTCCATTCTTAGTTTTTCTTTTAAATTACTATCTATTAATTTAAGGCTTTCAACTATCTTTATTTGGAGATTTTTCGGTAATGGTTTTAGTATTTCATTTAATTTTTCGAAGTTGAACTGACCAATTTTTTTATAATTTAAAAAAAATATTGTTGTTGTTAAGAGAGGAGGAATAACTAGAACCATATAAAAGATATATGAAACATTTATTGAGCCTAAACCGACATTTCCTGAGCCTGGTAAACTCAGTTGGAGTCCTAAAACTGGAATATTGCCAACCAAAGCCAGTGAAATCAGGTTTGCACAATTAAGAATTATAAAAGTTACTATATTGACGAAAGAAATTAGTTTATAATATTTCAAGTTTAAAAATGTGATTACATTGTCTAGATCTGCAGCAAATTCAATCTTATTTTGTTCTATTGCATGTTCATCGAATTTAGATGTGATAATCTCTATTTTACTATATTTCCATAAATCAATAAAAATCCAGAAAAAACCGAACGTGTAGAAAAAGATGAAAAATCCTATAAAATAAGCTAAATATCCTGATACCAAATGTGGATTGTACAAAGATTCGGAACCTAACCAGAAGATTAAGGTTAACTGTAAAATTGCAGAAAAAAATAACCGATTCGCATTTCTTTTTTCTAGTCCAAGAGGATTATAAATAATATGACTATTTTGAAACCTTGTTCTATGTTTACTCGAACTAATTATTCTAAAAAATAACGAGAAAGTAAAGGTGATAAGAGGAAATAAAACTAATAATATGTTATCCCAGTTTTGAGCAATAATAAATAGAAATAAAAGTGTGAATAAAATCAGATCTCGAATTATACTCTCAGTAATTATTTCTTTAAGTGATATGTAATGATCATTATTTTCATTCATTTCTTCTATAAGGATAGACGGAATAAAAAAATTATTATGATTTTCATCTTACGTAAAAGAAGTTAGCTCATATCTTTAAGCCTAAAAATTTAAATTAGGCATATTACTTTATTCCACTATATACCTCAAATACATAAATGCTGTTAAAATCGTGTAGAAATTGTGAATGGTAATCAATTAGTCATCAAAAAAACTCCTCTCTACGAGGTGCATGTAAACCTTGGAGCTCGAATGGTAAATTTTGCAGGATGGAAAATGCCAGTTCAATATGAGAGTATAATTAAAGAACATGAAGCTGTTCGTTCAAACGTTGGTGTATTTGATATCTCTCATATGGGTGAATTTCTTCTAGAAGGTAATGAAGTGATCAATTTCCTTCAATTTATTATGATAAACGACTTGAATTTATTGGAACCTAATAAAGGACAGTATTCTTGTATGTGCTATGAAAATGGGACAGTAGTGGATGATCTTGTTTATTACGAGGAAACACCTGAGAGATTTAGGATGGTAGTTAATGCTAGCAACATTAAAAAAGATTTATTATGGCTAAATGATCACATAGGAGAGTATGATGTGAAAATAAAAAACCTCTCAACTAAAAGATCGCGTATAGCATTTCAAGGTCCAAAATCAGATGAGTTTCTTCAACCAATAATAGATGCAGATCTTTCAAAGATAAATCGATTCTATTTTGCTAATGGTAGTATTAATGATACTCCTGTTTTTATAGCTAGGACCGGGTACACTGGAGAGAAAGGATTTGAGTTATCAGTTGATAATAGTCATGTAAAGAGTATTTGGAATGATTTACTAAAGACAGGAGCAAGTCCTGCTGGATTAGGTGCAAGAGATTCATTGAGATTAGAAGCAGGTTACTCTTTATATGGTCATGAGATTAGCGATTCTATAAGTCCAATTGAAGCAGGACTCAACTGGTTAGTAAAACCAAAAGAGAACATAGATTATATTGGAAAAAACATATTAATTAAACAAAAAACAGAGGGAACCGAAAGAGTATTAGTCGGTCTTGATCTTCTTGAAAGAGGTATTATTAGGGAAAATAACAAAATCTTTAAAAATGGTCTTGAAATTGGTTTTGTTACTTCTGGCGGATTTTCTCCTACATTGAAAAAATCAATTGGTTTGGGACTTATAAAACGGAAGTATAAAGAAGTAGGAACAGATATAAATATTAAAATTCGAGATAAAATTTTAAAAGGAAAAGTGGTCACCACACCTTTTTATCGTAATGTATAACAAAAATAAATTACTAAAGGATAAGTGAAGATAAATGGATTATAAATTTCCTGAGGATATAAAATATACTACCAGTCATGAATGGGTAAGACTTGATGACATAGAATATACCATTGGAATTACAGATTATGCCCAACATCAATTGGGTGATATAGTTTTTGTTGAACTACCTGAAGTGGGAGTGGAATTTGAAAAAGGGGGTAATGTGGGAGAAGTTGAATCAGTTAAGGCCGTAGGTGATTTAATCATGCCCTTATCAGGAAAAGTTATTAAATTAAATGACAAACTTGCAGATAATCCAGAACTTGTAAATTCTTCTCCATTTGAGGAAGGTTGGATGATGAGAATTCAACTTTCTCACCCTCCAGAAATCAATGAACTTATAACCGCTGAAGAATATAAGGAAATAGTTCAAAAGGAGATACAATAATTTTTTACTTCATTGTTTTATTTAATTTTCGCATTTAAAAATATTCGAGATGTTTTAATTGGATTTTATACCTCATGATAATAAAACTATTGCTGAAATGTTAGATGTTATTGGAATGTCCTCCATAGAAGATTTATATCAAGATATTCCTAAAGATTTAATTATTGGAAAATTAGAGATTCCACCAGGCTTAACAGAACCAGATCTTTCACGATACATTGAAAAAATTTCTAAAAAGAATAAAAAATATTCAAGTTCTTTCTTAGGAGCGGGGTGTTATTATCACTATGTTCCTACACTAGTAGATTTTGTAATATCTCGATCGGAATTTTATACATCTTACACTCCTTATCAAGCTGAAGCAAGTCAAGGGTATTTACAAGCTATATATGAATATCAAACAGTAATTTCGAAGCTAACACAGATGGACATTGCAAATGCAAGCATGTATGATGGCTCTACTGCACTGGCTGAGGCAGCAGTTATGGCTACTATAATTACTCGTAAAAACACAATTATACTACTTAAAGGAATTCACCCTGAATATGAAGAAGTTGTTAGAACTTATTGTTGGGGTCAAAATATTAATATTGAAACATGTACAGAAGAAAATTTAAAAGATAAATTAAATAGTAATACGGCAGCAGTCTTGATCCAAAGTCCTAATTTTTTTGGTGATATTGAAGATATTTCAAAATTTACTCAAATTATCCATGAAAAATCTCCAAATTGTTTAATTGTTCAGGCTATGACTGATCCAACTTGTTTAGGTGTCTTAAAACCTCCCGGGTCTACAGATGTTGATATTTTCATTGCTGAGGGACAATCTTTCGGTATATCTCCCTCCTTTGGAGGGCCAGGGTTAGGGATTTTCACAGCCAAGAAGAAATATTTGAGAAAAATACCTGGAAGATTGATAGGAAAAACAAAGGAGATTAATGGAGATAAAGAAGGGTATATTTTAACTTTGCAAACTCGTGAACAGCACATTCGTAGAGAGAAAGCAAGTTCAAATATATGCACTAATCAAGCTTTATGTTCTCTGGCAGCATTATCTTATTTATTGGCGTTAGGAAGAAATGGATTAAAAGAAATAGCATCTCAAAATATTCAAAAAACTCACTTTTTAAAAATGCAACTAGAAAAAATCCCAGGGTATGAGATTTTAAATAAAAAACCAACATACAATGAGTTTTTAGTAAAGTGTCCAAATATAAATTCTTTAGTTCAGAATTGTAAGAAAAGAAATTTACTTCCACCATTAAAAATTTCAAAATATTTCCCTGAAATGAAAAATACTGCTTTAGTATGTGTAACAGAATTAAACTCAAGTGAATCTATTGAAGCTTTTATAGATGCTGCGAAGGCGGCATTAAGAGGAAATGAGGAGGGTGATTAATTATTAAATCAGAAATTTCATTAAATTTATCAACAGGAATAGATGATGATCATAAAAATTATGTACCCAAAATGGATTTAGAGGTTAAAAATATCCAAGATATTTTACCTGCATATCTGTTAAGACAAGAATTACCGCTTCCTAATATTTCAGAAGGAGAATTAGTTCGACATTTTATCACCTTAAGCCATAGAAACTATGGGGTAGATACAGGGATATATCCTCTAGGTTCGTGTACCATGAAATATAATCCTAAAATAAATGAAAAGGTTGCTAGATTTCCTGGATTTACTGATATTCATCCACTGCAAGATGAAAATGACGGATCAATAGAAGTTCTACATCATGTTTCTAAGCTCTTAGGAAAAATAACCGGAATGGATGCTTTTACACTTCAACCCGCTGCAGGAGCTCATGGAGAATTAGTTGGTTTATTGATTATTAAAAAATATTTTGAATGTAAAGGACTAAAAAAGGATAAACTTATAGTTCCTGATAGTGCTCATGGGACTAATCCCGCATCAGCGAAAATGGCGGGATTTTCCATAATAGAATTAAATTCAGATGAAAGTGGAGAAATTCCCTTAGATCAATTGGAATTTGCAATGAAAGAAGGAGATGTCGCTGGAATAATGCTTACTAACCCGAATACTTTAGGTGTTTTTGATAGGCAAATCAATGAAATAACTCGGATAGTTCATGATAATGGGGGATTATGTTATTATGATGGAGCAAATTTGAATCCTATTCTTGGGATTTGCCGTCCTCGAGATATGGGATTTGATATTATACATTTAAATTTGCATAAAACCTTTTCCACCCCTCATGGTGGAGGAGGTCCGGGTTCAGGACCTATTGGTGTAATAGATGAACTTAGCTCTTATCTTCCAGAACCTTGTATAATCTCAACTGAGCAAGGGATGGTATGTAGAGTAGGCAATGATAAATCAATAGGGAGAATTAAAGCCTTTTGGGGTAATTTTGGAATAATTGTTCGAGCATATGCATATATTTTAGCTTTAGGTGGTGTAGGTTTAAAACGTGTAGGACAGATCTCCGTGTTGAACGCCAATTATTTGAGAGTTAAACTTATGAAAAATTATCATCTTCCATATAATCGAAGCTGTAAACATGAATTTGTTTTATCCGATCGAAACATACCTAATGAAGTAACTACAGAAGATATAGCAAAACGAATTCTTGATTATGGAATGTACGCTCCAACTATCTATTTTCCCTTAATAGTATCTGGAGCATTAATGATCGAACCTACTGAGACCGAATCTAAACAATCACTTGATTCATTTGTTGAAGTAATGAAAAAAATTTATGAAGAAGCGAAAACAAATCCTGATCTCCTAAAGACTGCACCTCACTGTACACCAGTTAAACGTCTGGATGCTGTACTTGCCGCTAGAAAACCCATTTTACACGATTAAATTAATAAGTTAAAAAATATTTATCAGCTCTCGTCCGTCCAGAAGTTTCGGGATAGATCTCTTCTTCTTTTCCAGATTTCGTTCTTTTGAGAAAATCCCACTATTCCTGTTCCTTGATCTGCATCTTTTATTTTCCACATTCCACTAACTGCTCCAGTTAATGCACCCGATAGTACTTCAAAACCCTGAGCTGTATAAAGATCGGCCTCAACACCTTTGTTTATTATAAATTTTAGCTGTCTCATTCCCTGCTGATTTTTAACTTTAAGTACATCAAGTAGTTTTTCTACTTCATCATTAAGCTGATTATTTGGAACTATCCGATTCCATAAATTCCACTCTACTGCTCGTTGAGCTGAGTGTAGTGCTCCTATTAAATTAATTTCTTTTGCTCTCCTTCTTCCAATAAGCCGTGATAATCTAGTTGTTCCTCCCCATCCTGGAGTAATTCCTACATCAACTTCGGGCATCCCCCATTTACTTCTTTCTGTTGCAATAACAAAATCGCATACCATAGTAATTTCTAAACCTCCACCAACAGCATAGCCATCTACAGCGGCAATTGTAATTTTATCTAATTCTTCTATTTGATTTGCCATGTTTTGATAATATCTTACGCGTCTGGTTATTTTATTTGCGTCTCCCCATTTCATCATTTCAGTAATATCATCACCTACACAAAAATTATTTCCAGCACCTTTTATTATCAAAAATTTAAGTTTTTCAGATTCCTGTACCAGTTCTACAGCCTTAACAATTTCGTCAGAGAGTTGCATGCTTAAAGCATTTAAAACTTCTGGTCTATTTAATGTAATTCTAGCTACTCTCTCTTTCTCTTCATAAATTAATTGTTCGAATTTCATAATAGTAAATTAAATAAATTTCTATATAAATATTATTAGTAATGTTAAATTGTATTGTTGAAAACCTTAAATTACATTATGTAGAATGATTGATTTTTTATTTCGATTCTTAATAAGTAAACTTTTATAGTCCTTATTAATATAAATTTTGTTCCTAAAGATAGATTAACAATTAATTACTCTATATTATAAAATGAATTTTTGTCCCGAATGTGAAAATGTATTATATCCCACAAAAAACTATCTTTACTGTAAAGCTTGTCAAAGATCGTATATACCCAAGAAAAAAAATAAGCTAGTTCCATATCTAAGTATAGATAACAGCTCAGATTTCAAATCTTCCAATGATATAAAGGAAAATATTGTTGTAAAAAAGATAGATAATGATAAACTATTGAAACTAAAGAAAGTTGAAACATTAAAATATGCTCATTTCTTCCCATACAATCAATTCAGAGAATCTCAGGAAAATTTGATTAATCAAATTGAGGAAAGTGCCAAAAAAAGGAAAAATATTTTACTCGTTGCTCCAAATGGTACTGGTAAAACCGTAATAGCTTTAAGTGCCCTACTCCCACTTGCGATAGAAAAAAATTTAAAAATAATTTATATGTGTAGAACTCATGCACAGAATCGTCGGGTCATAAAAGAGATGATGAAAATCTCTAAGTTTCATGAAATAAATAAACTCGACATAAAATTAAATGGATTATCTATTCGGGGAAGAAATGAAATGTGTTTGAATCAGACTATATTAGGTTTAAAAATTAATCCTAAAGAATCGATGGCAGTTTGTAGTGATTTAAGGAAAAACCGAAGCTGTCTCCATTTTTTAAATTTGTTAAAAAAGAAAGGGGAACTTGAAAATCCTGCTTTATTAGAACCCGAATTATTTAATAAACCAGTTGATGCTGAAGAACTTATTCTATTCTGTAAACAAAAGAAATTTTGTCCTTATTTTTTAAGCAAATTTCTACTCGAATCAATGAAAGTGATTATATGTAATTATCAATGGATTTATAATCCATTTATTCGGGAATTATTCCTTAAGTTTATAGGACAAGAGTTAAATAATTGTATTTTGGTAATGGATGAATGTCATAATTTAATTGATATTGCTACAGATGTAAATTCGAACAAAATTACTCCTTATTTATTAAGATTATGTTTAAAAGATTTAGAAATGCATGCATCACCAATTAAGATGCAAAGTTTCGTGAAAATTTTATTAGATACTCTGAATCATGAAAAAAAAGTAATAGGAACAGAAGAAAAAGCATTAAACCCCGGAAAATTTGTAGAAACTCTCTACAAAAAATTAGGTTTCAATGATTTAAATGGGTTTAAAATTTTAATGGAAGATCTTAATAGTTTGAGTGTTTCTATCCATGAAGTAAAATTATCTAATGGAGAAATTTCTAGAGATTTTTTGGGATCTTTGTCTGAATTCTGGTTGAAATGGCTAAAAACCTATTTTCTGGAAAATTACTTTTTTTGTTACAATGTAAAAAAAGTAAGAGAAAAAAAGTCAATTTCACTTGAAATCGTAGCCCTAGATCCACGAGAAATGGTTATTCCAGTTCTAAAACGAGCGTACGCCTCTCTAAATCTCTCAGGAACTGTAAATCCATATGTATTTAATAGCTTAATGGGATTTAACGAGAGTGGAAAAAGCTTTAAAGGAATAATCGCAGATTCACCATTCAAAAAAAAAAATATAAAAGCTATCATAACAGAAGGTGTCAATACTAAAGGAGTAAATAGAAATCCACATATGTTTAAAAAGATTATTGAGAAAATCAGTGAAGTTTTAGTAAGTACCCCTGATAATATAGGCATTTTTTGTGCTTCATATCGAATCCTCAGGGCTCTTCTATCAAATGGGATTGAAAATGTTATTATAAAAAATAATAAGAAGCTATTTACTGAAGAACCAGGATTATCTGCTACGGAAAACACTGCTATAGTAGAGGATTTTAAAAGTATGGCTTCAAATGGCGGTGCTGTTTTGTTGGGAGTATCTGGAGGTCGCAATTCCGAAGGAGAAGATTATCCTGGAGGATTCATGAATTCTGTTATAATTGTTGGATTTCCATATCATTTATTAACTCCGAGAGTTGAAGCAAAGATACAGTACTATAATAAAGTATTTAAAGGACAGGGTTGGGAATTTGCTTATCTTTATCCTGCTATTCAACGAGCAAATCAAGCTTCAGGTCGCCCAATAAGAAAAATATCTGACAAAGGAGCTATAGTTTTTATGGATGGTAGATTTAAATCAAAATATAAATGGATTTCTGATTGGATAAGAAAAGAATTAGAAATTGTACCAGATAGACCTAACGCAATTTTACAGAATTTAAAACCTTTTTGGAGTAATAATTGATTTATTAGGCTTGAACTTAAGGGATCTCCAAGATCGATTCTTGGTAATTTTTTTTATCCTTTCTTAAATTGCGATTTCAATGATTTATTCAACCAATTTTTGGATGTTTTTAAACTTTAGTGAGAGAATTAAAACCGATATCAAAGGAAATACAATCATGAAACTCATGGCTATATAATAATCTGGATTAAATCCCAATAAAAGGCTGAAAAAGAGACTCCCTAGAAAACTACCGGAAAACACACTCGCGTTAGCGTAACCCATTATCTGTCCTTTATTTGCAGGTGTCGTATTTTGGGCTATATATATTACAGTTGCAGCCCAATGTGAAGAATAGCTAAATGCAAACACAAATTGAAATAATAAATACATCCAAAAATTAGTCGAAATAATATAGCCAAAAATAGTTAATGCGCTTAAACAATAACCAATAACCATAAAAGATTTAATGTTTTTATGAGTTATGTATCTTCCCGCTAACAACATTAGAAAAAACTGGATGAAAAAATTAATACCCACTAAAAAACCAATCTCAGTTTCAGTATTTATATATAAGCCCATTATAATAGCAAGAATCGGCATAACAGGCTTGATACTAAAATTTCTAAAAAATAATCCATAATAAATTGAATGGGAAATTTCAAATTTATTTTCATGTCCTTTAATTTTTAACCCAAACTGATAGGGAATTTCTCTACTTTTATACCTCTCTAGTATTAAAGCCCTTTTTTCTCTAATGAAAGGAACGATTATTATTGAAGGGAGAGAAACTATTAGAGTAAACAAAAATATTTTTTCTATCTCATACATCTCTATAAAAACACCTCCAAATTGAGCACCTATAAACCACCCTGCTACGATAGTGGCATTATAATATGATATAAGTCTTTTATCATCTTCTACTAATTCGGCATATAATGTAAAAGAAACGCTGAAGGAGGCAAAAAAAATACCGAATAGGAAAAAGGCAAATATACTGAATGTAAGATTTAGAGTTAAAGACAATAATAGAAATGCTATACTTATCCCAAAGGAGCCGAATAAGATGAATATTGTTCTTTTCTGAATTTTGTCTGAAATATATCCGAATAATGGAGGAAAAAGAAAAGCCGTCAATGGGAATATAGAAACAATAAGCTGAGTTAAAGAAGTGTCTATTCCTAAATATAATAAATATTTAGGTGTGTATGTAAACACTGCCATCCCACTGGAATTCGTTACAAAAACTGAAATTAAAATTAGAATTACCGATTTCTTTGATATTATCAATATTTTGACTCCCTAATTAACTTCTAAATGGATTTTCTTAATCTCAGCATAGAGTTCAATTAATTTTCTTGTAACTATTTTCCATCGAAAATTTTTGTTTACTCTTTTATAACAATTATCTCTAATCTTATTAAAGTAATTAGGGTTCAACAGAACTAACGATTTGACAATTTCATCAGGAATTTGGTTTATTATCTTAAAATTTTCAGTTTCATAAATAGATTCCTTATCTTTAACTTTTTTAGAGATTTCTGACAAAATTAAAATGGAAATTAATGCCTCAGCAAATTGAGATGGATTATCTTTCTCAATTAATATACCTGTTCCAATTTCAGGGAAGTTTCTCAAATCAATTATAGATTCCTGAAAGCCACCTACCTTTGTAGCAATAATAGGCAGTTTTAATGACATTGCTTCTAATGCAATAATTCCAAACGGTTCCCATCGGGATAAAGAAACAAAAACATCTGCAGTAATATGTGCTAAATGAAAGATATCAGTAGCTACTCCAAAGATAATTCTTAAATTATCTGGATACTTTTTGACATATTGAGCGTAGATTTTAATTTCTTCAAGGCTGTAATCTGTAGGTAATATCAGAAATAGAAATTTTGCATTTGGAATCACTTTTATTATTTTAGGTATCGCTTCAAATATAGTTTCGAACCCTTTTTGTCGTGAAATCCTTCCGGTAGTAATTATTAATGGTCCAGAATCATTGAAAGCTTTAAGAAATCCATCTTTTACAAACTTATTGTTATTAGATATTTCATTAATAACTTTCAATACTCTATTTGAATGGATAAGTGGAGATCTATCCAGATGTCCAATCTTATATGTTAATAAATATATTTTTAATTTTGTTAAGGTAATTTCACTTTCTTTCTCGATTCCAAAAATTGCATGAAGCTCCCGTTTATTACTTTTCAAAACTTTGTTATATATCTCATCATAATCCCAATCGCATCCATCCCAAATAAAATTAGATTTAAAATCAATTAAATGCCCACCACAATTCGGAATTATATCTGATTTAAGATAAGATTGACTAACCGTTGTAACTATATCGCTGACAAATGCACCTATTTTTTCTACGGTTGGCGGTTTATCCACTTCACCTTCCTCACAAATAGAAAAAATTTCATCTAGGTTCATTGCTTTAAAGCCTTTTTTTAGATGAACATTAATAGGAGCTGGATTTATCCCACAATTTCTATAGAATTCTATTGAGTATCTTGGCCATGTTAATAAATGAATTGTTATTAAGGAAGATACATCTAATCCACTTTTTAATAATATCTGCTTAATTCCAATAAACGGGATAACTGCATGATAATCATGTAAATGAATAATATCTGGTATAGAATCCTTACGATTATCAATCAGATACTCGATAAAACAACGCATGCCTATACTAAAAAGAGAAATTTTACCACTTAATGTATCTGGATTGTATACTATAGTATCATCTAAAAATCTTTTTGTAAATGGATTTTCACCACTTAGAAGGATAATATTAACATTGTTGATTTTTATTCGATAAAAAGAAATGTTATAATTGCTTTCAGTTTCACTTAGTCCTAAAAATGAGGGATTTATTTGTCCCACACAATTAAATTGTAGTTTTTCTAATTTTTGGGTTTTTGTCAAGTTTTCAATTTTACCATGAGAGGGAATAAAGACAGTAATATCAAAATTATCTGCTAAACACTTTGCTTGGTTCGCTGGTACTTCTCCTAAACCTCCCACTTTTACTATTCCCGCATATTCAAAAGTAAAAATCCAAATCTTATCTTTAGCTTCTGTCACATTTTCTCAATCTTTATTGAACCAATGTTATAGTCAAAATCTAATTTAATCCAGTAAAATAATTAATATAATAAGTCTAGTTCATTAAAAAAAGAATTTAATTAAAACTTAATTAAAATCGGATTTGTATAATACAAATACGACAATAAGAAAATTTTATAATAATATAAAAATGGATAGTGGTATCAAATAGATTTCGAGAATATTTTTATAAAAATTGAAGAAAAAATTGGGTGTTAAAAAAATTGGCAAATATAGAAATTGTTGACACAGGATCTCCAAAAGCAGGACCATATAGTCTAGGAATCAAAGCAGGTAATTTTATCTTTATTTCAGGACAAGTTCCCTCTCCAGATGCAAAAGATATAACACAACAGACTCAAACTGCATTTGAAAAGATCAAAAAAATTTTAGAAGTTGCTGGATCTAGCGTTTCAAACATTGTAAAAGTAAGTGTTTTTTTAAAAAAAATGTCAGATTTTAAAGAGATGAATGATGCTTATAGAGAATTTTTTGAACAAAATGGAGTTAATAGCAAGTTTCCAGCAAGAAGTACTTTAGAAGCTACGTGCCCTCTCCCTACTGCTTTAATTGAAATAGATGCTATAGCAATTGTATAAATATAAATTTCTCCACCTTTTTTTTTATTATATGATTTGGTTTTAAATTTTTATAGATCAAATTAAATACAAATTAAGGTATAAGTAGATTAATTGTAAAAATAAATAACCTGTATAACCATTTCTGATTATGTGCGATACATATGTAAGTTTAAAATCGAACTCTAAAGATGGGACTGTTATTTTTGGGAAGAATAGTGATAGATTAGGAAATGAAGCCCAATTAATAACTTACGCTCCGAGAAAGAAGTATTCTAAAGGTGAAGAATTGAAATGTACACATATATCAATCCCCCAAGTTACTGAGACTTCATCAGTTCTGTTAAGTCAACCTTGGTGGATGTGGGGTGCTGAAATAGGAGCAAATGAATATGATGTTGTCATTGGTAATGAATCTGTAGCAACAAAAGAATCTTTAAGTGAGACTGGTCTTCTAGGGATGGATCTCTTAAGATTGGGTTTGGAAAGGGGAAAAAGCGCTGAAAGCGCATTAAATATCATTACAAATTTATTAGAAAAACACGGACAAGGAGGCTCCCATAACACAAAAGGAATGAATTATCACAATTCAATGATAATAGCAGATTCTGAAAAAGCTTATGTACTCGAGACTGCAGGTGATTGGTGGATTGTTGAAATTGTAAAAAAATATCGTTCGATATCAAATAATTTATCTATTAGAGGAAAAGGAGATCTACGGAAAAAAGGTATTATCCAACACGCGATTGAAAAAGGATATTGTAAAGATGAAAATGATTTTGATTTTAAAATGACTTTTACATCTTCCCCTATACCTGATAAGTTTCCTCTAAACTCACGAGATGGATGTTCTTTGAATCAACTTGCTAAAAATGCAGGAAATGTAACAATTCCGATGATGATGAGTTTTCTTAGGGAGCATGAGGTTGGAATATGCTTGCATAAAAGAAATTTTCAATCTGTGGGTTCTCAAGTTTCTCATTTACGGAACAATGGAAAGAAATCTATTCACTGGTTTTTAGGTAGCACTATTCCTTGTCTTAGTTTCTATAAACCTTTTGTTTTTCCTATAGAAGAAGAAGAAGTAATTAAATCAGAAGTTTACCCTGAAGTAGATTTAGATTGGTATTGGACTCAGCACAGTGAGTTTATCACTCCATTTAAAAAACCTCCCAAAAAAGAGATTCCTGAAAGGATAAGTTTTCAAAATAAATTAAAAGTTATAGAACTTAATTTAATTTCTCAAGTGAATGATTTGATATCAAAGGAGAATGAAATATCCGAGGAAGACCTCATAAGTCAGTTAAAAATGATAAATTTACACGCTTGGGAGAAGGCTTATGAGATGATAAAATAGTGTGTGATACAATACTTGCTATGGGAAATTCGACTGAGGATGGAAGCGTTATTTTTGGTAAAAATTCTGATCGTCCAAGTGATGAGGTTCAATTAATAACTTATGCCCCAAGAACATACTATTCAAAAGGAGAAGATTTAAAATGTACTTATATAACAATTCCTCAAATTTCTGAAACTGCGGCAATACTTTTAAGCCAACCATGGTGGATGTGGGGAGCTGAAATGGGCGTTAATGAATATGGAGTTTCAATAGGGAATGAAGCTGTGTATACACATGAGAAGTTAAACTTTACAGGCTTACTAGGAATGGATCTTTTGAGATTAGGTCTTGAGAGAGGAAAAACTGCAAAAGAAGCAGTAGAAATAATTTCCGAATTATTAGAAATATATGGCCAAGGAGGAGGTTGTGCATTCAATGATCCTGGGTGGTTATATCATAATTCATTTATTATAGCAGATTCAAAAGAAGGGTATGTCTTAGAAACTGCTGATAATTGGTGGATTGTTGAAAAAGTCAAATCAGTGAGATCTATTTCAAATGGTATTACTATCAGAGGTAAAGGTGATTTTCGAAAGAAAGGAATAATCCAATACGCTATTGAAAAGAATTACTGTAAATCAGATGATGATTTTGATTTTGCTGCAACATTTTCTGGCACCACCATATCTGATCAACCCTCTCCATATTCTAGAGGAGGAAAATCTCAGATCCTCTTAAATAAGAATGTAGGTGACATCACTCCTAAAATTATGATGGAATTTCTTCGTGAACATCAAGCGGGAATTTGTATGCATGGAGGTTTTGAATCGACCGGTTCTCAAGTCTCTCAATTAAAAACTGGTGATAAATCCCTTCATTGGTTTACGGGAACTACACTTCCATGTGTAAGTGTTTATAAACCTTATATGTTTCCTATTGAAGGCCAAAAATATTATAAACCGGGACCATATTCGATGATTGATTCAGATTGGTTCTGGTGCAAACATACGAAATCCAAACCAATAAACAAAAACGAAGAGATTAAGGATATTGAAAAAGATTTATTCATCAAGGTAGATGACATGATAAATCAAAAGGAAAAAATAACTGAAGAATCCTTCTTAGAAAAAATAAAATCACTCAATTTATTAGCCTGGAATAGATCATATGAGATGATTAAATAAATCAAATGGGAAACAATATACCATTTAACGTAAATCAAATCTGATTTTTTTTTATTGAATTAAATAGTTGTGTTATTTCCTTTTCAATGAGATATCCACCTACAGGACTAAAACTAGCAATTGGTTCATATCCTCCTTCAACGATATAATCTTCTGGGGTAAATAAATACCCAATCCAATCATTTGAATTTTGAAAAATAAAGGAGCTTTCTTTACCCGTAGGTGATTTAGATAAATATAATTTCTCATATTCTTCAAAAAGCTCTCCTGGAACAGTTATTAAACCAATAGTACTTGATTTTAATTTTGATTTCAAATCGATCTTGATAAATTGTATGACGGTTTTAATTTTAATCTTTAATTTTTCACGAGTTAAAGTAAATAAAGGGAAATTAGCTTTCTCATATAAAACCATAGCAACTCTAATAAGAAATTTTTTTATGATATACCCTAATTTATTTCTAAACCAAGCTATAGAGAAATATTTAAAGTCTTTCAAAGGTATCTTGATAAATTTTAAGTAAGATTTAAATTCGAGGTTATCAAAGTATTCACTTTTGGGAATTAATTCTGCTAGATTTAATGCTTCTTCAGCAATGGTATATCCAATTTGTTCTGTATGTTTATATGTTCCTAATTGATCGGAAATTTGTATTTTATCTAAATCTAAACCTTCATAATCTGTTCCACACGTCGTAATTGGATTCAAGTCTCCTGCTGCCCCGTTAAAAAAAATGACTTTAACACGGTCACTCGTTAATTGAGAAGTTCTCTCAATAATTTTTCCTGGATAATCTGCCGATAATTTCTTATTTTTATATGATAAGGTTGTCGGGTGACATGAGTAATTTATGATAAATCCGATTAATTTATCATCCATTACATTTATAAAACTTATTATTCCTAAATCTGGGCTAGATTGACGCTTTGGGTCTCGTCTATTTATAACAATATCGGGATTAAAATTTTTTTTACGAAATGCTATTTTACATGGCTTTAATGTTTTAAAAAGATTTTGAACCATGCTGACGATTTGATGAACAAACCATACAATATATCTATCATTTCTGTTACTTCCAAACATTATACCTCTCATAACACTTAGCATTCCACCAGTCCAAAAGAATTCCCCAGTTAGATCCGGTGCCGAGTGAGTATGAGTACAATGAATCAAAGTTTTCCCCGAATTGATTTCTGGGAATTCTCTTTCTAACTTCTTTTTAATATAATTTGCCAACATCAAAGGAATTTTTAATAAATCTAAAGAAATTAATAAAAGATTTTGTTTTTCTTTATTATCACTTTCAATTAAGATTCCATTTGCGTAAATATCATCTAATTTTCCTATGCAGTAGTGTTGGCGTGTATATCCTGCCATTGACTTACCGATAAAATCTTTAGGTGTAATTTTTGTTTTACTAAAAGCTACTTTCATTAGTTTATATTATCAATAATAAGTAAAAAATCATTATTTTTGTAAAATAATGCCTGAACTCAAAAAATTCTTCAACTTTGTTTTTCTCGTTTTTCAACTCTCTCATAGTTTTATAAGGTGTTTCTATAATTAAAAAAACTTAATAGTTTTGAAATACTTATTACAAATTAGATTATACTAATTACAGAAGGTTTTCTCAGATGTCTTTAAACAAATTAGATCTATTAGGAATGGAAGGAGTTATTTCAAACTACAAGGGCGGCCGTCATACTGTACATCAGAAACATTGTATATTGGTTTTTTCAAATATTAAAACACGAAAAGATGCTAATAAATTGATAGGGCGAACTGTAGTATGGGTAAGCTCTACGGGAAAGGATCTAAAGGGAGTTATAACCAGATCACATGGAAATAATGGTGCTGTGAGAGCTCATTTCAAAAAAGCGGGAGTTCCTGGGCAAGCTCTAGGTCAAAAAGTAAAGATTATTAAATAATCTTAATCGGATCTTTTATCTTTTTCTTAACTATATCTGGATATCACATGATACTTGAATAATATAGTTATTTAATTATACAGAAATTTTCTATCCTTATGATTAAGCGATTTTTAAAGATTTTTGAGATTATTTGGGTGGGGCTATAATTTAAAATGTCAGAACAAATTTGTCGTTTTTGTCATAAATATGTTCAGTTAACTTATTACTGTGAGGAGTGTGGCTCTAACTGTTGTTCTGACTGTTTACATGAAGACCATGATTATTACGATATTTGCCAAGAATGTAATTCAAGAAAGATTGACAGCTCAAATTCAGATAAAAGGAAAGTCTGTAAAGATTGTGGAAGTGAAAATATAGTAAAGGGTTCTCAACTGATTAAATCATGTCCTAAGTGTAATTCTCATAATATTGTCAATATTTATGAAAAAAAGGAAGAGCTTGAAAAAAGATTTCTAGAATTAATTAAAAATACTCGCCTTTTTGTAGAACCCTTAAGGGAAATGATTAATAAACTAAACATTCTTAAACAAAAGCTGGAAAAAGCTAGAGCCCCTCCCATGAGATATTATCATTATCCCAAAATGGAATCTGATTTATTAGCGCTTTTTAAGTTATTTCAATATGTTCAAAACACTTTGTATGAAAAAATTAATGTTCATTATCATCAATTGGACCAAAATCAAGAATATTTTTTTGATACTTATGCTCAACCAAATTCCAATATAACTATTATTGAAGGCTTATTTGAAAACTTAGTGAGGAGCTATGATTCCATAAATTTGTTTATCACAAATAATATAAATGCTTTTGAAAGTAGTATAGAATCTATCTTAGCCAATTTACAATTTATTAATAGACTAAACTTCTATTTTGATTCCTATAAAAAAGTTCTAAATTTAGCGGAAAGAGAGAAACCTGTTTTTGCAATAAACGCAAAATTATCAAATGGATTGGATACTAAAGAAAAATATAAAAAGGATAGAGGTATTCTGTTTATTACTAATTTTGACTTATCTTTTGTACACGAGCATGGCTTTTTTAAAAAGAAGAAGGAATTAATTTTTAAAGCTCCCGTTGGAGATTTAACAAGAATAAAAGAAAAGGGTAAAATTTTTAAAAAATTATATATCCAATTTGCTTATGGGAAATATGAATTTTCTCTACCACCAAAATCGGTTTCTAGAGTAATTGAATACATCCTTTTAGCAAGAACTTTTGATGAAACTACTGTATATGATAAAAATACTGCATTAAGGCTTCAAAGAATTAATTGTGATTTAGGTGATCTTGAAACATTTATAGAAGAATCTATCAACAACTTCTTCAGTATAAAATGTCAATATAATAAAAGCAGTGAAAAAGCTCAGAATTATATAAATACTAATTCAACTAATAACAACAATATAATTCCTAATCAAATGCATAATTGTTATCCTAATATTTCTTATAATCCAAATTTTAATAACGGAAATTTTCCAGGAAATATGGGTGGCTATAACGGAAATGTATTTCCTCAACCTAATCAACCCAATGGAGTATATCCTTCCGAATCTTCAAATCAAATATACCCTCCTAGAAATAATACACAAAGTTTCTTTAGACGAAATGTTTCTAATCCTAACTGTGTCCAAAATTATGTTTCTCACCAAATACCAGGATATCATTCTGAATTCTCTAATACAGAAAATAGAAATTTCCTGATACGGAAATTAAACAAACAAAATCAAAATCTAAATGATAATTACATAAATCAATTCAAATCTTTAAATAGAAACGAATATGGGGAAGAACCAAGATCCGATAACCACAAATTTCACGATTTTAATAAAAACCATTTAACAGAATTATTTAGTTCAGACGAGAATCCATCTCCTAGTAGGTATAGGCATAAAATACATCCAAATAAACTCAATGAAGGAATTCAGGAGAGAATGCTTGAGCTGAACAAAGAAAGATATAGCCTTAAAAAAACTGTATCAAAACTAGATACTAAATTTGATCAAGGAATAATCTCAGAGGTTGATTACTTTAAAACATATAAAAATCTTCAAAAAGAGTTTTACCTTATTGAGACAGAAATACAATCATTAAAAGAAAGGATAGAGGATTCTGAAAATTTTATATAATAAAGCAAAAACTTCGAAGAGAAAAATTTCTATAAAATCTATTAAGTAGAATTTTTATCATGGCAAGAAAACACTTTAAATCTTTATCTTCTTTTCTTTGATATAAAATTGAAAAAGTAATATAAGAAATTAAGAACATATATCTAAGATCCGAAAGAGAC
>SDBS01001901.1_pt1 | contig 21012 bp, 16 predicted proteins | sample 2277091 | NCBI WGS metagenome assembly SDBS01 (sample SAMN10404972, study PRJNA504765) | marine sediment metagenome | isolation source: marine sediment core GS10_PC15, 163 cmbsf | place: Arctic Ocean: Southern Knipovich Ridge | collected 2010 | reverse complement strand
ACCTAAGAGCTTACTAAATTTGTCTCGGGCTTGTTGTAAGGACAATCCAATAGTTTGGATTGCGTGGGGGACTCGAAGGGCTGAGGCCTATCTGAGCAAAGCGAAGATGACGAAGCCCCGGCCCCGGAGTGACAGGAGACGTTAGTCCCTGCCGAGGGGCGACTACCTAAGAGCTTACTAAATTTGTCTCGGGCTTGTTGTAAGGACAATCCAATAGTTTGGATTGCGTGGGGGACTCGAAGGGCGGAGGCCTATCTGAGCGAAGCGAAGATGACGAAGCCCCGGCCCCGGAGTGACAGGAGACGTTAGTCCCTGCCGAGGGGCGAGCCGACCACTTAGGGCCCGTAAAGCAAAAGATCTCATCTTATCGACTCCCGAATAGATAATAGCCCCAATTGATCTTTCCTTCTCTGCTCGCATCCGATTCGTTCCACAGTTAGAATAATATATACACTTTCTAAGTAATTTTTTTCCAAACAGAATATTGTGTTGACAAAATCTTCAACCTATCTTTAACGTTCGTTTTTTATGCAAACCAAAAGAGGAGGTCATTATGAGATTTGTATACTTCATTATCATTGCGCTTACTTCACTTCTAGCAAAAGGAATGGCAAAAGAGCCCTCCACAAATGAATTTCGGATTAATCTGAATCCAGAATACCTCGTCATCACAGATCAGAAAATGCTCCTCCTGACAAATGATTTTGGTGAGGTTACACTTAGTAATCTTCAAATAGATGAGAGAGGATACTACACGATCTGTCAAATCGGTTTTGCTTGCAATCATTGCCAAAAACAATTCAATGCTTATCCAACCACATGTGATCATTGTGGCTCAGAAGAAATCGACTTTATCACTCTAGGTGAAAACAAGAATAATGATTACCTCACCGCTCAAGCCATGCTGTGCACTTGCCTGAAAGATTTTTGTAACTGGGATGGCAAAACTCTCCTTTGCGGGACAATAGGATTTCAAGGCAGTATTGATAGTGACGGGAATAGATCAGCATCCATAGAGGTTTCCGATACAAATAAGGATAGAGACATCAGTTGGTCAGCAAGAGGTTCTATTGAACAAGATCCCGATCGAAATACATCGGCAAGCGCTGAAGTTTCAGTTGAGATCGGTTTCTGATCATATGATAAAAACTCCGAAAATCGCTTTCTTACTGATTATTTTCATTTCTTTTTTTGTCATTTTCCTTAATACGATCCAAAGGGAAAATGCCGACTTTGAAATTCCAATTGCTTTTTCGAAAGATATCTTTCCCTTAGTGACAGTTCTTGTTGAAGAAAAACCATATTCTTTAAAGCTCTGCCTATCTTCGAAATATCCCCTTCACCTATCTAAAAAAAATTTAACGGGAATCCAAAAATCTAAACAAGGTGAAGCTTCTTGGAAAAATATCAAAGGGGAGCAATTCCACGCTCCCCTTTTTGAAATCAAAAAAGTGCAATTGGCCAGCTTAAAATTCAAAAACCTTAAAACATGCACAGACTCCGGAGAAAATGGAGGTGCTATCGCTTGGCCCTTCGATAGACTGAATCTTGTATTAGATTTTCCCCATCAAAAAATATATGGAATTAAAAATGAAAAAAACTTAAGAAATCTTGGGTTTGATTTAAAAAAAATGGAAAAAATTAAATGCAATATAAATAAAAAGGGAATCTATTTTAAATCTAACACTTCTATTGGCGAAGTTACCATGTGTATCAGCACAAATTGCAATGTCAATATCATCAAAGATACCCTAGTGAACAGCGATACATCACAGCACTTGAATACAAAAATCAAAAATAAAGACTGTGGAATACAAACATTCCTTCCCGTTGAAATTACCTCAGAGCTAGAAATGGATGCGGTATTAGGCGTAGGATTTCTAAAAAATCACATCGTATACATCGACTCTCAAAATGAGTACTTATACATTGGAGATAAGTATGCAAACTCCCTTTCTGGAAATTCTCCAACAAAAATCCCTGTCGATTTTACCACCCATGGAATACCCGTTGTCGACATTCAAGTAGCTGAGCAACGCATGAAGGCAAAAGTTGATCTCGGCTCTTCTTTCGAGCTAACGCTATTCCCGAAAACCTTCCCTCCTCAAGAGTTAAAATACCTCCAAACTACTACTAGCTTCAATGGTCTAGGAGAAGAAAGTAAAACAGAGCACTATGCACTTCCAGAGTATCAAATTCACAATATCACCCTGAAGAATGCCTATATCGACAAAACAGAGAAAATGGGAGTCCCATTAGGCTTAAAATTAGATAAACTCGGCACAATCAGCAACGAAAATTTAGCCTATATTGGTCTTCCTCTTCTGTATAGAACAAACATTTTCTTCGATTTCCCGAATTCATCCCTTCACTTCATTGAGCAAGGCCAAAATCTAAAAAAGGTTAACCTTCGATTAGAAGAGTACAAGAAAATTCCGTTTGAACTGGAGAAATGTGGCATTGTCCTAAATATTGAAAGCGATCTAGGTCCTCTCAAATACATGATGGATACAGGGGCTAGCGTATCGGTAATCAAGCCGGAATTTCTAAAAAAACAATCACTATCCACCGACACCCATGGTAACTCTATTTTTGTAAGTAGCACATTCACCATAGGCAACTACGACTACGGAGAAAAATACCTATACCCTTTTAATATCACGCCTGAGCTTGGGAATATCCAAGGCATTTTAGGAATGGACTTCTTAAGAGAGCATGCATTCTATATCGATTTCCCAAACCGCCTCCTCTACCTTCAGATGATAAAATGAATGCTTTTTTTCTCTGTACTGGACAAGAAATTTTCACTTCAGCAGCTCGCATCAAAATATTTTTTTTGACAAAAATAAAAAAAACCAACTAAACTTTTTGTTATGTTGAAGCTTCGTGTCTTATTTCCATTACTTTGCATCCTATCAGTTCTGCAAGCGGATCCTCCCGATCAAGCAGCAACAGAAGGCGACCCATCGAGCACCATTTGCGACTCGGTCAATCTTCTCACCGGAAACCTCGTCGCTTCCTCAGAAGACCTCGTAATCGACGGCGCTCAGCCCCTGCACATCCACCGCCAATACGTCAGCGGCAATGGCAAAAGCAAAGACAAGAATGGCGGCTGGGTGTTTCTTCCCCACACAAAACTTGAAATCGTCCCTAAGAATGAAGAAACAGAAAAAATAGGCGATACATTTCGACGCGTCATCGTAACAGAGCCCAATGGCACCCAGATGATCTTTCGTCGCGAGAAAAAATTAGACGTCAAAGAAGCCTGGGTTCCGTACACCTACGATTTTAAAACATACGGGCAGGGAATCACCAATACATCCAGAGGTCAAATTTCTGGAAGAACCAACCTCAAAAACCACCGCCTCTATCAACAAGCCGAAAATCTGATTGTCCTCTATTGCGCCGATGGAACCAAACGCCACTATCATAGATATGGAGATATTCGATATCCCACCTTCCTTTTAAAGGTCGAATACCTACCCAATGGCAATGAAATTCACTACAAATACGACAATAATGAGCAACTCATCGAGATGTACAGCTCAAGCCCTAAAAAGAAAAAAACCTATGCCTGGTGCAAGTTCAAATATAAAGATCATGACATCGAAATCACAACCTCCGATGACCGAGTCCTGAAATACAAATTCCTTTCAAAAAAGATAGACAAAAGATCTCATTTTTTCCTCAGAAAGGTCATAGGGCCAGAGCTCCCCAAGGAGACACAAAAATACATCAAAGGCGATGATAAAACAGGCCCACTCCTAAAGTCCCGTTCTCTTCCAAATGAACGAAAAATCAGAGCTGAGTACTACCTTCTTGGTACAGATTACACCGTCGAAAATCGATCTGTCAGCATCCATCGCATATCCGATAAACGCGCATTCCGCGTTAAAACCCTCTTACAAACCGTTGGGAAAAACCAAGAGCCCGTTCCGACGCATCACTTTCTCTATAACATTAATGACAAAAATGAAACCCAAACCGACGTCTACGATAGCAAGCACAATAAAACAACAGCATGTTTCAGCAATGCGAAGCGCCCTACAGAAGTTCGTTACCATGAAAAAGACAAGCTTCATCACCAAATCCATATGCAATGGGGAGACTATGGCCAACTGAGTGAAAAGGCAGTCACAGATGCAGAGGGAATTCATTTATTAAACAGAAAATACAGCTATGACAAGCAAGGAAATATCGAGCATGAAACACTCTCCGGTAACTTCTGTAGCCTCCGCTCAAGCGACACACAAACCGTCGAATACAAATACACCAAAAACAATCTACTTAAAGAAAAACTCGATCCTACTGGGCTCATCACACAGATCACCTACATCCCCAACACCGACCTCATCGCGAGAAAAATCATCACCGATGGCAATCAAATCCACCTGCGCGAATTCTACACCTATAGCGAAGACAACATACTCATCCTAAAAATCACCGATGACGGCATCTCAGATAATCCCGAGGACTTATCCGGTATCACCACACGCAAGCACGAGAGAATCCGTCCCAAAAAAGAGTCCCCCGCGCAAAACCTTCCTGAGTACATCGAAGAATACGCCTTCGATCTCGAGACCAATCAAGAAATCCTGCTACAAAAAACCCATCTCCACTACAACAAACATGCGAAAGTCACCCGCAAAGACCTCTTCGGAGCCAATGGGAAATACCAATATAGCCTCAATGTCACCTATGATGACCGAGGAAACATCCTCACCAAAACCGATGCCCTAAAACGGACCACCGCCTACACCTATGACATCCACAGCAACATCCTCGCTCAAGTTGATCCCGACGGAAAAAAAACCCTCCGCACCTATGATTGTGCCAATCGACTCATCTCTGAAACAGAATACAGCCCAGAAAACCATTCTCGAGTCACAACCCACAAATACAACACCAAGAACCAAAAAATTGCGACCACAGACCCCTTTGGCAATACCACCACCTACAAATATGACGCCTTTGATCACATCACAGCCATCCAACATCCCGATGGATCGACCGAAACCTTCACTTATGATCTCTTAGGCAATCAAAACAGCTATACAAACGCCAATGGCCACACAACGACCACCATCCATAATGTCCTAGGCAAACCCCTCAAAATCCACCACCCCGATAAAACCGAAGAAGACTTCGAATACTATCCCGATGGCCAACTCAAATCCTATACCAATCAAGAAGGCCTCACCCAATACCACACCTATGATGCTCTCGGAAGAGAGATCTCCCTCCTCTACATCGACCAATATGGAGCACAAATCGCCGAAGAGACCTTCACCTACGATAGCCTCCACCTCCTCTCACACATCGATAAAGAAGGCATCCTCACCACCTACACCTATGACTCCGCCGGAAGAAAGCAATCGACCAAGAGAGGACAACTCCACATCCAATACGAATACGACACCTTAAGTCGCCTTCATAAAGAGATCCAAGACAGCACCCTCACCACCATCCACACATACAATTTTGATGATCAACTCATCGAAAAGCGCCATGAAGATCAAAACGGCAACCTCCTCTACAAAATCGCCTACAGCTACGACGTGAACGGCAATCAAAAAGAGATCATCCAAGATGACGCCATCGAGTCGTTCACCTATGACAGCTTCAACCGCCTCATCTCACATGAAACAGCTGAAGGAGAGCGCACCATCATCGGCTATGATGAAAACCACCTGAACGCAGAAAACCAACGCACACTCCGAAAAATCACTACCGATCCCCTTCAATACCGGACCATCGAGACCCATGACATCCTCCTACGCCTGATCCACAAAGAAATCCGATCTCCGTGGGGAAACACCCTCTTTGCAGAAGCCTATACCTATGATCCTTGTGGAAATTGCATCCTAAAACAATGCCACGTCTATGAGCAAGACACCTATTTTCGCACCCTCGAAGTCACCAAAGAGTACGACTCCATGCACCGAGTCATCACCATCCAAGAAGGGGCCTACACCTCCGAAGAGAAAACCAGCCATTTTATCTACACACCTACTGGCAAACTCAAAACCACCCAAAAGCCCGACAACACCCTACTCACCTACACCTACGATCTCCTCGGCAATAACACCCGCCTCACCTCCTCCGACAGAACCATCGATTACAGCTACATCTACACCCTCAATGGCGATCTCCTCCAGTCCACCGATCACATCCACAACACCTCCACCACCCGCATACTCGACGACAACAGCAACGTCCTCGAAGAGACCCTTGCAAACACCCTCACCCTCAGAAACCGCTACGACAACCTCAATCGGCGGACCCAACTCACCCTTCCCCAGGACACCCAAATCACCTATACCTACAATCCCCTCTATCTCACCCATGTCACCGCCTTCGACTTCACCGCCAGCTATACCTATGACACCGTCGGCAACACCCGCACCGTCAACCTCATCGACACCATCACCTATACCTATGACAAAATGCATCGCAAGACCCAACTACAATCCCCCAGCCACAATCAAAGCATCTTTTACGATGCGCGGGGCAACATCCAGGAGATGGAAACCGACGATTCGCTCTACAACTTCACCTATGACGGACTGAACCAACTCATCAAAGAAAACACCCATGACTACCGCTACGATAGCTATCACAATCGGACACGGAAAGATACCCTTCCATATGCCTCCAACACCATCCATGCGCTCATCCAAGCAGGTAGTACCAGCTACACCCATGATCCCAATGGCAATCCCCTCACCAAAACAACACCCACCGCGCAAACCCATTATAAATACGATGCCCTCGACCGGCTCATCGAGATCACCCAAGAAAACAGCTGGCGGCTCACCTTCAGCTATGACAGCTTCCATCGCCGCACGACCCGCACCCTTTACCGTTACAAAAACGAAGAATGGAGCAAGCAAGCCCACCACAATTTTCTATATGATGGCCAAGATGAAATCGGCGCCTTTGATGAAAACGGGCACCTGCTCGAGCTCCGCGTCCTCGGGCACCGCAACCTAGCCGAGCGAGAAGCGCTCCTCATCAAATTAAACAACACCCTCTATCGGCCCATCCTCGATCTGCAAGGGAACGTCATCCGAGTCATTTCCCTCGATAACAGCCAAGTCCTTTCCTATCGTTATAATGCCTTTGGTGAAGAGTTCACCCATGCCGACGAAAACCCTTGGCACTACAGCTCGAAGCGTCTTGATCCCGAATCGGACCTGATCTATTTTGGTCGTCGCTACTATGATCCCGAGACCGGCCGCTTCCTGACGCCCGATCCCAGTCCCTTCACCGACAGCTCCAATCTGTATGCCTACGTCCTAAATAACCCCCTCGCCAACCTCGACCTCTATGGTCTCTTTGCTACGGAATACCCGACACAGCCCCCTTCCTCTAAAGCTAGCGCTCCTTCTTCCTCACCTATCGTCACAACCGACTACCACTATGAGGACCGCCAATTTGCTTATCAGGAAGAAATAATTGAACAGTTCAAGCAGACACACAACATCAATTTCACAATACCTATTCCGCTCGAGCGCTCCAGTATTTATGACCTGCAAAAAACCGAAGTCAACGATCAACAAAGGATTATGTACGTTAATGGAATACTAAATAAGTCCGACGTAGCAAAAGCAAGTGCTGAATACATCTCACAATTATCTGGTGGATTCAACATCCACGGGATTCATGCAGCTACTTTTGGGTTATTCACCGATATCGAACGAGCCAACATGGGCCTTATACACCATATTGCGACAGAACCAGTGAACCTTTTGCAAGAATCCTGGTATGATTACTTTAAAAATGCTGGTCCGAATGCTACAATACTGATATTCGCGCATAGCCGAGGTGCTATTGACTTGAGTCTTGCCTTAATGCTATTCGATAAAGAACTGAGGAAGAGGATTTTCGTGGTTGCTATTGCTCCAGCAAAATTTATTGATCCGGACACATGTGGAGGTGTGCGTCATTACTGTTCAACAAGGGATATTGTCTATCGTGCAGATCCTGAAGGCCGAAGAAAATTTGCCAGCACAATCCATATGCTTACCCGGCACCCAGACGCCCCAAGATTTGATCACTCCATCCAAAGCCCAACTTATAAAGAATCAATGAAAACAAATATTGAACTCTATATTACTGAAGTCAGATTATAGTCATGAAAAAACCTATATTTTATCTTGTTTTATTCCCATTGTTTTTTTCGCAAGTTATAGGCTCTGCAATGCAATCAGAAATACCTGAACCTGATTTAACCGTTCATCAAATCATGGATGATACAATCGAAATTCTACAAAAAAAATACAACATTCATCCCTGTGGAATAGGAATGAACGGAAAATTTGAGTATTTAGAAATTAGTTTTGAAGTACGCAGGCCTTTAGAAAAAGATGAAGCTCGTGAAATGCTATTTGATTGTGCTGATGAATTTTTAAAAAAAATCAACTCTAACGAAAAAATAAGACCTTATTTAAAAAATTATCCATTTGATTTAAAAAATGTTGGAATCGTTTTTTTTATTAAAAACATTGATAGGAGAGATCTGTTTGATCCGAATATTTCTGTTTCTTTAACACATCATTCCGGAGTAGTTTATTTTACTAATGACCCTGAAAACACATTCCGATATAAAAAAACCTACAAAGAAACCCACGAAGAAGCGCTTAAGCTTGTGAACGAGTATCGAGCGAAAAAAATCAGCCACAACTAGGAGGCTACAATGTTTAAATGGATCATTCTTTTTTTACTGCCCTTTGGGCTATTTGCTAAAGAAAATTTTTTCTCTGTTCCAGTGAATGGGAAGACATTGGAAATTCAAGTCCCTTCAACTTTCAAAGTCGGCCACAAACAGATGACTGATAGAATGGCATTTGTTGAATTTGTTCCTCAAAATGAAGATATAAATAATTGGAATGAAATAATCACTGTCCATGAAATTGGCGTAGTTCCAGAACTTATGTCTTATATGTCTATTAGCCAAATCCAAAGCAACCTTGGATTGAAACCTTCCGAAATCCTGAATGATTCATTGAGCTTCTCAAAAGAAAATGGGATTTTAATGGGGATGAGTTCTATTGACCGTCCTTCCTTTTTAGTGAACAAATCCCAATGTGAAAAAATGGATGGAATAAATGAAGTAATGACGACTAAGGTGTATCAAGTAGGAAATAATGTTTGGCAAATCCAATACACCGTGCGCTATCCTTCTGAAAAAACATCCACTAAAGCAAAGGCTAAAATCGTTGATAAAATGAATGCCTTTTTTAGTGACAATGTAGCGGTAAGATAGATTTTTTTGTTTCATTCACGAATTTCACCACGCAGTGTATCTACTGAACTAAGCAATACAAAGCACATGCATTAAATATCTCTTGAAAAACCTATCAAGGAAAGGTTAAACTTTACGTATTCATACTTACTGGAGCTGAAAAATATGAAAAATCTGTTATTCTTGTTATTTTTATTCAATTTACTCTCATTCAAATTGCTATCCGAGGAAGACATTGATGTCACACAAGAGATCCGGATCAAACAACTAATTCCACAAGACCTCTTTACTTTTTTCCTGGCTATCGAACCTGCTATACCAGAAGATTTCGTTTGTTTACGTACAGACAAAGACCCTATATGGATTTACTGGGGGCCCGAAGAAGTCTTGAGAGCATTTTTTGAGGATGAAAAATCCCTCTCACAGCCTATCATTCGCGCATCGATTGGACTTAACACAGTTCAAGACAGCCCTGAAGGATTCAATAGACAGAGACTCAGAGCTGAGTGCAAAAAAGCAGCTCCGGACATGTATCTATATTTTGGAAACTGGGGATCATATCCATATTTTACTTCTACTGGAACAATAGATGGCCAAAAAGTTCATTGCGCTTGGGTCGGGCTTAACACAGATGGTACAACTCTTCAATTTCATCTCGTCATTCCAGAAAATAAAGGGCTCGAAAAAGAAGCAGTGGTGCTATGGAATCGCTTTTTAAAAGAAACCCAAGAGCTTCCTGAACCTCTTCTTTTCAAAGCCCATGGTCAAGAAATGCACATCGGCTATACGATTGTAGATATCTGTGGTCATAAAGCTAAAGTCATAGCAGAGAAGAGGAAATCAGATCAAAAATTGCAATATGCAGTGATTCCTCTTGATTCGAATCTAAAATTTAAATTTGAGGATGCTCTCAGCACTAACATGCAAGCGAAATGGCATGCCAATGAGCCACTTTTAAAACTTACAGGAACTTTTACTATTGAAGATAATCGAAACATTTCTTGGGAGCAAACAACCTCTATACTCATTAAAGAAACTGATAAATTCACCAAAATTCCTCCCCAGAAAGAAAATGTTTACATCGGTAGCAAATAAGGCACTAAAGCAAAGGCTAAAATCATTGATAAAATGAATACTTTTTTTAGTGAAAATATGGGGGTATAGCAGGACGCCGGCAAAGTTCACCTTTGGTTGTTCTCCGCTCTTGATTTGAGGGATATGTAATTTTGATTTCTCTAATTTACCTTCATTTAACGTATTTTCCATTCAAGAAAATATATTAGAACTCATTTTTAATTATTTTGTCTACTAACAATAAACCCAAATTTTTCTCGAAAATTTTTAGAGAATAAATATGCAAATATTGATTGATTTTTTTCATCCCCCACACTTTCTTTATTCTTTTGGATACGATAAATCGAAAATGGGGCATGTGCTAAATATTCAGGTCCAAGTTTGCTCTCACTGAGTGTCCTATTGTATTCAAGGCGCTCTTCTTCAGTATTAAAATGCGGCATATCTACATTTAACACCTTAAAGTCTAAGTTTTTAAAACATTTTAAATAATAATCTTGTGAATAATAACGATTAGGAACCGCTAGTTTTGGAAGTTTTCTCCAAATTTCTTGACCATTACTTATTTCATTTTCATTTTTCAATAAAACGAGCCTGCCATTTTTAATATAGAAAGTAGCGCTTAGCACTTCTGTTAATTTCAGTAATCTCTCAGAAATTAAATTTGGATCGGGATTATTGGGCAACTGTCTTAAAACGCTATCAATGTGAGAAGAAATTTCATCTGTAGTTTTTGACCCATCAGAAAATGCTATGTCTAAAGAGGAAGGAGCTGCGACAACTGCTATGCCATCATCTTTTAGTGTTCGTTTAAACTCAAAAAAATGCTTATAAAATGACTCGATAGGCAAATTGCATGCTACACAAATACTAATTTCTCTATCAAAGAACTTAGACTTATAGGGAAGATTGCCCACATCGCCTTTTTTAAGAGCTATTTTATGAACCATTTTTGCGGCTGAAATAGCTTTTTTTGCAGCTTGGACCATAGAGTCCTGAACATCAATCGCATAGACTCTGCCACCATTTTTGGCTGCATAAATTGACCAGGGAGCGGCCCCACAGCCAGCATCCAGGACCTTACTATGGTGCAAATTCTCAAGCATGGGCTTGAAATATGGATCTAAAAAAAGAGCCCCATCGGGCCCGTGATTAGACTCGGCATAAGCTTCTGCCGCTTTCTGCCCGTATTCAGTTCCATATTGCGTATGGAAATTTGATCCCACGAGATTTACAAACCCCATTAAGCTTAAAATAACCTTAAACATAACTAACCCTCCTTCCTCATTTAGAGTTACTTACAATGGCGTTAAAAAATAAAAATTTAATGAATCCATTTTCTGGAGAATCCTAATTTTCTGTTTGAGGTATATTGTATCTGATTCATTAAAATGATGCCAATATAATTTGCTAATTTGACAAGTAATATTTTTACACGATGAGCTTTATCCTATTTCAAAATTGACAAACCTACGAGTTAGCTGAAAAATTCTATCATAGCTATCCTCGTAATTCATCTAATTGATTAAGAATTTTTTTACAAAATCTTCTCATTACCACTATTGTAACAACACAAAGAATACCCAATATTATAAATATTACCACTTTAAATAAATTTAATTCTGAAAAAAAGGATAACACTATTCCTAAGGTAACAAGCAAAATAATATTTAGAAAAATATAAAAATTGCCATTTCCATAAATTCGAGCTCGAACACTGTCTAATGATTCAGAAACATCTCCTATATCTATTAAAAAATGAAATTTTTTTTCCATTTTTACTGACTCAATAAAAAAAGCACCCCAAAATTTATGATAAACATTAATATCGACATACCAAATAGAAGTTATTCCTATAATCCCAAAAAAACATATCAACGATGACAATAGCAATTTGTTGATTTGAAGTGCTTTTAATTCAACCGAAAAGGAATACCCTATTGCAGCAACAGTAGCAAGAAGCAATGTAATAGTCATGATCTTATATTTTTTAATTATTCCATCCAAATGTAATTCAAACTGATCCAACAGAGTATGTAAACAATAGATTAGTGTGTTTCGCGATTGATGCAATGGCAAGCTATTTTCGGCTTCGTTAGTTAATCTAATGTTCTCTCCAGTATCATCTTTATTCATTAGGCATCGTCTCCATTTTTTTTATTTTCTAAAATGGGATAAGGATCCATTTTCTTTGTTACCCAAATTGCTAAAATAAATAAAACCGCAATAAATACAATAGAAAGAAAAGGCATTAAATACCAATATTTTTTAACATCAGTAAATAAGAATAATGTTGTAACTGCACTAATAGTTAGAATCAATATCGAACAGATACCTAAATAAAATGTCGATTTCATAAGAATATAATTTGACAAAAATTGCATTCGAACTACGCTATGGCATGCTTGTGGCAATATTTCTGGGTTAGATTCTTCTAAATTAATCCCTTTATGAATCACTGATGCTATTTTTTTTTCTTCAACAATTAAGTCTAGGTACCAAATAACTCCAATCACTAGTAAGCTCGCCAAACAAATAATAGAAACAATAAATAGAGGGTTAAGTGGAAGATTAATTTCTAGTGATGATAATGTATACCCTACAGCAATATATGTGGCAATAAACCATGTCAAAGTTATGCTTTTATATGCAAATTGGATAATATTTGAGTGTTGCAAAGAATATGCAACTCTTACATAAGCACCATAAGCTAATAGTTCATCTTCAGAAATAGCATTACTTGTAGTTTTTTTTGACACAATTTTTCCATTGTATTTTTCTATAAAAACAAATGAATTTCAAAATAACCATCTATAATTTTTTGAAAGATCCTCTAATCAAACTTCTCCTTAATCGACCTCTCTTTCTGAGCTCAAAACCTATTTCAGCTCTATTTCTACACCATATCCGTTATGTCTAAAGTTATAAAATAATTATTTTTTTGGAAAGTAGAATATCTCCATATTTTTTAGCAATTATTGTTCCGCATGGCTCTAGAAAATTTGATTTTTTCAAAAACCCCGTGAAGAAACAATTACATTGCTACTATTCATACCCAAGTTGCTACCCCATTTCCTCTAGGCGTTAGCGAGCTGTTTAGATACAAGGTTCGAGAGGAGAAGCCAAGGTGGGAGCACCTTGGCGACGAGCGAAACGTAGTAGGTAAGCAGTGCAGATAGCATAGAGGAAAAATGGGTGGCAACTTGGGTTATCCATGTATGAGGCAAGGTTTCCATCCACTCCTTACTATTCAAAAGGGATATTTGCTTTCTTATAGGTTTGAATCTGAATTTCTTGTGGTAACTTGTTGAAAAAAGCAATGAACTCTTCTTGATCAGCACTTTGAATGCCCATTGCTAACTGTTTTATTTTTTGATTAAGATTTAATACTCTTTGTTGATTTGCATTCCCATTAAGAGTTTGAATAAAGCCTTCAATTGTATCGTAGGAAGATGTTAATAATATTAAGTAATAAATTAAAATCATTGTAGATTCGAAAAAATAGTGCTCCCAAACAGGATTTTCAAAAAAATCGCCCCAGATAACTAAGGGGGCTCCCAAAGCAAAAATATTCGTCACAGCCTCTTCAATTTTCAAACAAAAATTCCAATTCGGATGTTGCTGTTCACCTAAATTCCGAACTCTATTTCCCGTTAAGGAGCTTCCTATTGAACTAACAATTCTCCCTGTTGCTTCGATAATCGCCTTCCCATAAAGATATGTTGTTGAAGCAGTAACACCAACTGCACAAAATCCTGCATAATAATTGTTATCCCAAATAATTTCTTTAGACTGACAAAAAGTATATTTTGCAATTGCATATTCAAAGATTCCTGCAAGCCCCAATCCAATTGCCTTACCTACAAAATTCCAAATAGGATTTATTGGATCGAAAACATCTTCCTTTTTTTGAATTTCTTTGATAAAACAATGATTTCTTTCAGAAGTAGAATTTTGGTTAACAATGCTTTCGATATCCGATATTTTACTACAATATTCTAATTGCTGAGTTGCATTCATTTGACTATACAACACATGTTTTTCTTGTATCAGTTGCCTCATTGCATTTTGTAATTTTGTGCAAATCGAATTTCTTTTTTTATTGATAATCTCTTTATGAATTCTCTCGAAAGCTAATTGAATCGACCTCGTTGGAATGAAGACACCTGCAATGAGACTCACTGTCCCTGCAAGAATTTTGTAGCTACTACTATTGTAGTCAATTGCTGGGTATGTATAGGGAATTTGTGAAAAAATAACAACTAAGACTGCAGAAGATATTAGGAGAGCGCTAACATGCATTTTAATATGGTGACGTTTTAATTCCATTTCAGCTTTTGTCTTAGGACCAATAACACTATTAATGATCCCATTTGCTGCCCACATTTCAAGGAAAAAAAAAGCTTTTACATTACATACTGCACATAAGATCCCAAGTCCAGGCCCAATTTTTCCTCCAACTCTAGCTCCAAAATCTAACGAAATTGGGACATAGAAAACTTTTGCAGCAGCTGAAAAAACAATTGCTATTCCCTTTAAGGCAACTCTTGATATTTTTTTTGTAGAAGAATCTAAAGGAGGCTGCCCATCGCATATGGAACTAATATAGTTATCAATAGAACTACTTACAGGAAATAATAAAGGCCGTAATTCATCGGTCATCGTGCTATTGATTCTCATGATTTAAAACAACTCAAACGATCATTTGCTTTCATTCTCCTCTCCTTATCTTCGCCTACACAAAAAATTATTTCTTCTTTTGGCTAAAAATTCTACAAATTTCAAAAATAATTTTCCACGATTTTTTTTGCGAGAAGAAATTCTATTGAGTTTGAATTAGTTTTGATTTTTGAGCCTATCAGCAATTAATTTGATTAATTTTTTATAAAGATAGTTTCAAAATAAAAGATTCATATGCTCGAGGGTATACTCTTAAGCCCTGCAAGAGTTATTTTATGATCCATCACTCTTCAGGCTGAAAGCCAGCAAGCAAGCTCAATGTGGCCTCTAAAAAATCTTTGCTTTTGTAATAGCTGGCTACCTTTGTTTGGTCAGAAGATAAACGCTTTTGAATGCCAACGGTTCTTCAGAATTTGGGTCTCCTGCAAAGCTAGGATAGGACTCATAAAATATACAACTCGCAATCTCATTTTCCTTTCCCCTCTGAGATTTGGCAAAGGGCCTGCCTTTTGCCTTTTTCCCCTATAAGTGCTATGATTTTTAGCCTTATGCAGGAAATTTTTGCAATAGGGTTCTATTTCGTCGTTCTCTTTGCGTTTGCTCAGCTTCGGAAAAAACGGGGACTGACTCAAAGTGACTTCGTCATTGGTGGACGGTCCTTGGGCCGTTGGACGACGGCATTGGCTGCACACGCAAGCGATATGAGCAATTGGCTCTTTATGGCCTACCCAGGAGCTGTCTTTGTTATGGGCGGTCAGCATGTGTGGGTTGCCATCGGTTTAGTCACTGTCATGTGGCTCAATTGGACGTTCGTTGCCCCTAGGATTCGTAGGGAATCTGAAAGAAGTGGCAGCGTTACCCTCTGCGGCTTTTTTGAGAATCGCTTGGGTCAAAGCTGGGCCGCTGGTCGCCTTGTCACTGCCATTGCCCTTTTTGTCTTCTATACGGTGTACGTTGGGGCTATCTTGATGGGTGTCGGGGTGCTAATGATGACTTTGTTCCCCCTTTCTTATTTTTGGGGAGTCATGATTGGCATTTTGCTGGTATTACCATTTTTGCTGATGGGAGGATACCTGACTCTCGCCCAAGTGGACTTGTTTCAAGGGCTTTTCCTTTTGGCTGTTATTATTTTCGTCCCTGTCTATGTGATAATGGGCTTTGATGGCTCAGTTACTGAGGCTGTCAGTAAGGCTGGTAGGTCCTTTAGCTTGGGAGGGAATATTGGCAATAGCTTGCTATTGATGCTGGGCTGGGGACTCGGGTATCTGGGACAACCGCACATTTTGACCAAGTTCATGGGTATCCGTAATCCTGATGAAATGTCTTCCTCAAAATGGATCGGAATGTCATGGCAAGTTCTCTCCCTTGGAGCCGCCACTCTTGTAGGGTTCGTGGGCATCGCTGTTCTGGGCAATTTGGATGATCCAGAAATGGTCTTTATTGTCCTTGTGCGAAGATATTTCTCCCCTGTTGTATCTGGGATATTCTTAAGCGGAATTTTGGCAGCTGTCATCAATACGATTAGCTCGATTTTATTGGTCCTATCAACCACGATTGTAGAGGATGTTTATAAGCGCTTTCTCAAAAGTGACCTATCTGAAAAGAAGCAATTGAGAATTACACGTGTGGCTTGTGTTATTTCCGCGGTGATAGCATTGGGGATCGCAATGCCGAATTTTGCGTCGATTAACACGCTTGTAGAATATGCGTGGTATGGCCTAGGTGCGACTTTTGGCCCTCTGGTCATTGCATGTTTGTACTTCCGTCGATTGACCAAGATGGGCGCATGGCTAGGTATGTCTTGTGGAGCATTAATCGGGATGGTTTGGCCTGTCTTTGATACTCAGATTCCGTCTTTAGTTGTGGCGTTTCCTATTTCTCTCGGAGTGATTTACGCTGTGTCTCGCTTGATTGAAGTTAAGGAAGAGAAGCTTGTTTGAAGAAACTGATCTCTTCAGGCTCAAGGAATTGTTTTATGGTTCAGCAATCTCCAGATCGACTCAATAGGATAGATTCAGATTATTCAACCCCTGTGATTACTAACTTATGTGAGATGATTTCAGCAACAGTATGATCATCAATATCTATAAGGCGATAGAGTTTAAACTCATGAGCATCAGGAATTTTTTCGAAATATTTTTTAAAAAACCGGTCAATAATTTCATCTGGCAAAGCAACTTCCTCTACCTGACTTAGCACGTCACCAAATTCATATTTGAAATGTTGAAAAAAAGGAAATTCAATTTGAACTTTTTTCTCTCTCCAATCATCAATTACAAGAAATAAAGAATCATTTCTTGTAAAAAAGCCACTCAAATTTGCATCTGATAAATCAAATTCATCCAATTTCATTATTCAATACCTGGGAATAGTTCTCCTGGTAAAAAACCGGTGCCCTCACTAGTAGGTTGGGGAATTTTACTTATACTGTATCTACGCAGTGCAGAATTAAAATTCATGTTTTGGTTAATTTTATTTAGTTAGTAACACCCAATTTTTGAATACTCTGATAATTTCGACCAATTTCATTGGGTCGCATGCTCCATCAAATGTGTTATCTCGAACTGAGCAAAATAACCAATTGTTTGGCCCATTTTCAACATTCATTGACTCAAAAGAAATATTCTCTTGCTCTGTGCCAGCAAGATTAATAGTTACATGCCAACCAGGATTATCTATGGTTTCAATATTTATCCCATACTCATGCTCCCAATCCCCATCACACTGACTTTGATACCATTGTTGTAACCAATCAAATTCATCAATATTCATATTTTGGATTTTCCTTTAATTTGGAATTTCCCACATTTCTGGAATCCTAATTTCGCCAATGCAATTTGGGTCATGAATGTGAGGAGTGTCAACTATTTTTTTTGTTGCTTTGTTAATATGACCTTTCCCAATTCTATCAAATCTTTTTGTACTTTCCCACAACTTTGGATCAAACCGATTTGTTTGTAATCGGAAACTTTCATAATGAGTTATTTCTCCATTAATAGGATTTCTTCGAAATACAGTATGGGCTCCCTCTGCTTGCAAATCTGCTTTTAATATATTTCTTCTACTAGTTTTAACAAAATTTTCATTGGCTTTTTTAACGACATTCTCAATATTTCCAGCTGATTTGGATTGGAACAGTTTTAAAACAGGTCTTGACTTAGCTGCTATCCCAATTTCAGTGGCGCCTTTAGCAGCAAGGCTACCTACTTTTGGGACTCGCATGAATTTGGAAGCTGGAAGAGCTAGTAGAGCCGCTTCTCCTGCTATTATCCCTAAACCACTTCCAACTCGGTACGAAAAGCTCGGGTCTGTTGGCTTGAACTGTGAAAAATAGTTTTTCGCCATTTCGGTTGCTGGAAATTGAAAGGGATTTTGCACTGCATTCACAGGATTGGCTTGGAGATTGGAAGCTTGTGCCCCTAAATCTAAAAATGTTGCCCCAGTTGTGACGAGGGTTTCAGATGCGCTTAAGAAAAATGCTCTTGTGAGTTCTTTGTAATCGAGAGTTTGCATCCCATAGGGCCCCATAAAAAGCCCATAAGGGTCGTGGTGGATGAGGGGATTATTTTGGCAGTAGGCATACAGGTTGTAAGAGTCTGTGTAACCCTCTGGATCGGGAGTGATAAAGCGACCTAGGATGGGATCGTAATAGCGACGGCCAAAATAAATGAGGTCGGTTTCGGGATCGTGCCGCTTAGAACAGAATCCCCAGGGAATGCTCATGGGACCGAATGTCTCGCCAAAAGCTGTGAATTCACGACTTTGAACGGGATTATTGGATTGGTCGGCGAGATGGATTAGGTGTCCTTGAAGGTCATGTGTGGGGATGTAGGGGGTATTGTCGTGGATAATTGCTATGGCAGAGCCAATTTCTGCATTCTCGGTGGAACCGAGGATGCGGTAGCAATCGAGGGTTCCGAGTTCATGATCACCATCCCAAAGATAGTTCTCATCATCGCGGTTGAGTCGTCTATGCTCGCTGTCATAAGTGTAGTGGATGGTTCTCTCAGAGGTTGTCACTTTGATCAGTCGATCGAGAGCATCATATGCATAAAGAATGCCTTCGTGCTGGATGAGGTTGCCATTTTGATCGTATTCATAGCCTGCGATTTGATTGAGAGCGTTGAGGGTGTAGGATTGGTCGTCTTTTGTGAGACGATTATCTAGTGAGTCATAGGTGTAGTGGTGGTCAGGCTCTGAAATCAGATGGTCATAGGCATCGTAGCTGTAGCTGCGGGTCTTTTTTCGATACTCCATTTGAATGATGTTACCCCGTGCATCATATGTACAGGTTTGATTGAAATGCGGAGATGTATATCCAATGGGACGACTTAAGTCATCGTAGGTTGTTTCTCGGATGGCTTGGTTAAATGTCTCCTCACTGATGAGGTTTCCTTCTTGATCATAGGCATAGGTATGGGTGTAGGGTCCTTGGGAAATTGTTCTCAGATTGAATCCTTCATATGTGTAGAGGATTGCAGGTTGATGGGGCAAAACTAGAGAGGTGCGTCGATTTAGGGTGTCATAGGTACTAGTTAGGATATAGCCATTCGCAAGCGTTTCTTCGAGGATGTTTCCATGTGGATCGACGATGCGGGCAGTTTGTGTGTCATGGATATGGTCTCGAGAAGAAAGTAGTTGGCCTTTGGTGTTATAGCTGTAGCTGTAATCGACGGTTCCATCACTTGAGATCAGCGACTGAAGGTGGCCCAGAGGGTCGTAGGTATAGGAAAGCTGGGTATTGTTGGGCTTTGTGAGAGTAGAGAGCTGGCCTTTTGGGGTGTACGAATATTGAGTGGTTTTAACCGATTGCTCTGTCTCAGTAGCTTTTCGATGCATGCTGTCATAAGTATAGGCCACTGCATGGGTCGAAGGGAGGTGATCATTTCGGAAGATTGTTGTTGCGTGAGAAATTAGGTTGCCTACAGGATCATAGGCAAAATCCTCACGAGCTATGACTCTCCCATCGTGGAGTTTTTTTGTCTGGATCAACTGGTTTAAAGAGTCGTAGGTTTCAGAAATCGTGATTCCCTGAGGCTCATCAATGGTTCTGTAAGAATTTAGATTTGCGAGAGTATATGTTGTGGTGATCGTCTCTCCAAAAGGATCCGTTTTCACAATCTCCCGACCAAAATGGTCATATTTGTAGGTGATGGAGGATTTTGTGTTATTTGGATAGGTAGTGCGCGTGAGGATATTGGAGAGGGCGTCATAAGTGAATTGTGCTTGAGTCAAGAGGATTGAGTCTGAATACTCTTTTTTCGCGATGACTCTGTTGAGGTTGTCATAGATACTTTCGAGTGTATAATCGAGGCTCTTTTCCTGTGTGCATCGCCCTAGAGAATCGTATGAATAGGTTGTAATGCTTGCATCACGAGTCTTTTGCTCGAGTCTCCCAGATGGGCCGTAGTCATAGTTTGTTTTGCTCCCTTCGGAATCAATCTCTTCAAGAAGATGGAATGCGCTATAATGTCGTTGAAATAAAGGGATACAATCGCCCTTGAAGTACACGGTTTCACAGATCTGATTCCCAAAATGATCGTATTCGTATTCGGTCCTTGTATCATTTTGATCGGTGTAGCTTTCTTTTTTTCCGTCTAATTTGTAGGTATATTGCTCTTTTGTGCCATCTGGATGAAGAATATGTAGGGGTTGATTGTAGAGATTATGGGTGATTTTGGTTGTGTGCCCTAATTGATCGGTGGCGGTCTCTCGTTGGCCTAGTGTATTATATGTGTATCTTGTGATGAATCCCAGGGGATCGGTCTTGACAAGGAGATTTCCAAAAGGATCGTATTGTAGCTCTGTTTTTCCTCTTAATGGGTCAATAATGCACTGAGGTTTCCCACTAAGGGCAAAGGAGAGATATTTGGTGAGTTCATTTTCTTCGGTTAAGAGTGAGTGGGCTGGATGAATTTCACATCCAGCCTCTCTCAGAACGGTGCGTGAACCTCTCGATTCACACCGCTCCCATTAAGCAGTCATTCCAAGTATCCCCATTTGCCAGTGTA
>SDBS01001900.1_pt1 | contig 21024 bp, 19 predicted proteins | sample 2277091 | NCBI WGS metagenome assembly SDBS01 (sample SAMN10404972, study PRJNA504765) | marine sediment metagenome | isolation source: marine sediment core GS10_PC15, 163 cmbsf | place: Arctic Ocean: Southern Knipovich Ridge | collected 2010 | reverse complement strand
TCGCCTGCTGAGGGAGAAGACGGTTTGTGGAATTGGTTAGGTTGATTAGAGCAGCGATATTTTCTCTCTTTCCTGTAGAAAGGTCGTCAAGGATAGTTACATGATAGCCTCGTCTTACTAACTCATAAGCCAGGTGGGAACCGATGAAACCAGCGCCACCAGTAACAACCACCTTTTTGTTTTTAGCCATCTCTGTTAACAATTATACACTGCTATCGACAAACCGAATCTTACACAGTTGAGCAATTTGTTACAATCTGTCATATAACTCTGGCATCATGCACAAATTACGGAAATTAAGCGTGGTCCCAGCAGATAGTTGCACTCCTATGCTAATTGTGCTAAATTACACAAGTTTCGTTGATCACCGTGTGAAGTTAGAAAGATAATGGAAAGCCCATCAATAAAAGAACTCCTGGAAGCCGGCGCTCATTTTGGCCACCCAACTAGCTATTGGCACCCTAAGATGGAGAAATATATCTTTACGCAGCGCAATGGGATACACATCATTGACCTGGAAAAAACAGTTGCGATGTTAGATAAAGCATGCGCCTTCGTCAAGGATCTAGCAGCCAGTGGACAAACCATTTGCTTTGTAGGCACTAAAAAACAAGCTCAGCAAGTAATAGAGGAAGAAGCTAAGAGATGCGGTGTATATTATGTCAACCAGAGATGGTTGGGAGGAATGCTAACTAATTTTGCTACTATACAGGCTCGAATTGATTATCTGGTTCGCTTAGAAGATAGAAAGGACAAGGGTGAATTTGATTACTTGCCCAAGAAAGAAAAGGGGAAATTAGAAAAAGAAATCCTGCGCTTAAATGGGCAAATGGGAGGGTTTAAGGAAATGACTGCCCCCCCTGGAGCTGTCTTTATTGCTGATCCCATCAAGGACAAAATTGCCTTTGCTGAGGCCAAAAAACTAGCTGTCACTGTAATAGCCATCATAGATACTAATTGTAATCCCGATGGTATTGATTATCCTATTCCGGCCAACGATGATGCTATTAAGACAATCAGGTTAATTTGCAGCAAATTAGCTGACGCCATAATTGAGAGCAGAGAAATACAGGTTTCTGAGGAAGCAGCAGCAACTGAACCAACATCCGTGGAATCAGAAGAACCCATCGAAATTATGGGCTCTTACACATTTAATCCGGAAGAGAATTAGATTGGGGTTGTTCGAATGCAAGTGCCAACCGAAGCCATCAGGGAAGTAAGAGATAGAACCAGTACCGGCATACTTGAGTGTAAAGACGCTCTACTAAAGGCAAGTGGGGATATAGAAAAGGCGATTGAGGATTTGAGATGCCGTGGGTCAGCAATTGCTGAAAAGAAAGCCGGGCGCGTTACCAGCAAAGGGATAATCGAAACTTATATTCATCATACCGCACAGATAGGAGTGTTGGTAGAGGTAAATTGTGAAACTGATTTTGTAGCTCACACCGATGAATTCAAGCAGCTTGCTCACAACTTAGCTATGCAAGTGGCTGCTACATCCCCCCAATTTATCACCGTTGAGGAAATCCCCGCAGATGCGGAATTAGATCCCCAGGCAGTTTGCCTGCTCCTTCAACCTTTTATTAAAGAGCCTGATAGAAGTGTAGGGGAAATTGTCGCTGAAACAATAGCTAAGGTAGGCGAGAATATAAAGGTGAGTAGATTTGCCAGGTTCGAGCTTGGCTATAGTTAACTGCATTTCTGTTTTTGCTAATAACTGATCATGATGAATGAAGTACTTATTGAACTGAATGCAAAAATGCAAAAAGCCGTTGACGGCTTAGCCCGAGAATTAGCTACTATCCGCACTGGACGAGCTAATTCAGCTCTGGTGGAGAATATCGCGGTCGATTATCATGGAGCGCCTGTTCCAATCCACCAAATTGCCAGCCTATCCACACCGGAAACTAATCTAATTGTCATTCAACCATGGGATCGCACTTCACTACGTAATATCGAGAAAGCTATCCTTAAAGCTGATATCGGCCTTAATCCTCTAAATGATGGCAATGTGCTTAGAGTGATTATCCCGCCTCCTAATGAGGAACGTCGCATAAAGCTAGCAAAATCAGTATCAAAAAAAGTGGAGGAGCGACGCGTAGTGTTACGCAACATAAGACGGGATGGCATCGCAAAACTAAAGGAGATGGAGAAAAGTAAGGAAGTATCACAAGATGAACTTAAAAATGCTATCAAGCAGATTGACGACATCAGCAACGTCTTTATAGACAAAGCAAACGACATAGGCCAGAATAAAGAGAAGGAAATAAGGGAAATATAACCTCAAAACTTGTGAAAGGCTTGAATGACAGTTCGCCTATAGCAAGTATAGTATCTCAAGAAACACCAACCTACCGCACCTACCACAGCCTAAAAGTGATAAACTATAGCTATGTCTAAGCAGAGAGTTGTCACCGCTGCTATAGGTATTCCTGTTATTATTTTCGCTGTTTGGTTTGGCGACCCTGGGTTTAGCCTGTTTGTTGCTCTTGTGGTGTTGGCAGGCACCTTCGAATTTTATCATGCGGCTCTCAACCCACGGCAGCCTCTGGTTTACCTTGGATTGGTATGGTCGGTAGCACTTGTTTTAAGCCCTCACTACACAGATATTTTGCCCGTAATTATGTCAGCCGCTGTGGTAATTTCCCTAATCTGGCTACTATGCTGCTCGCCACGAGAAAAAGCATTTCATAACTGGGCATGGATAGTAGCTGGTGTGATTTATGTGGGGTGGATGCTTAGTTACTGGGTTGGCCTTCGCCTCTTGGATAATGGGAAAGGCTGGGTTTACCTGGCTGTATTCAGCACATTTGCCAATGACACAGGTGCGTTTTTCGTGGGGAGAGCATGGGGTAAACATAAACTAGCCTCTGCTATAAGCCCAAGTAAAACCTGGGAAGGAGCACTGGGCGGTTTCTTAAGCGCTAATGCAGGCGCTATCATAGTATTTCTGATTCTTAAGCTCTTTTCCCCCTTACCCCTGGGATACTGGCAAGTCATACTCCTTGGCTGCCTTATTAGTCTCTTCGCTCAACTTGGTGACCTGGTTGAATCATTATACAAGCGTACCATGGGGGTAAAAGAATCAGGCAACTTGCTGCCAGGGCACGGTGGAATTCTCGACCGCTTTGACAGTCTTATCTTTGTCGGGGTAATGGTATATTATTATGTAAGATGGATGGTAGCATAAAGAAAGTAGCTGTCTTGGGTTCGACAGGTTCCGTAGGTCAGCAAGCTCTAGATGTCATTCGTGCTCTGAATACAAAGTTCCGCGTGATAGGGTTAGCGGGCGGAGGAAACCTCAGAATTCTGGAACGGCAAATTAAAGAATTTCAGCCTGATATGTTCTATTCCTCTATTACGCCTGACTTTGCTTACAAGGGAGATTTCTTATCTATGGAGGAAATAGCCAGTCATCCCGACGTTGACCTGGTCATTGTAGCCACCTCGGGCAAAGTAGGACTAAGCCCTACATTAGCAGCCCTCAAAGCAGGCAAAACGGTAGCTTTAGCCAACAAGGAGGTATTAGTGATGGCAGGTGAAATCATTACCCACACAGCCAGACGGCACAAAGCTCAAATTCAGCCTATTGATAGCGAGCACAGTGCTATTTGGCAATGCCTGCGTGGGGAAGAAAGCAAGCCGCAAAGAATTTTTCTAACTGCCTCCGGCGGCCCATTTTACCGTTATTCCCCAGCGCAATTAAGTGAAGTGACAGTGGAACAAGCACTTCACCACCCCACCTGGAAGATGGGGAAGAAAATCACTGTTGATTCGGCAACGCTTATGAATAAAGGATTAGAGGTCATCGAAGCACATTGGCTTTTCGCTGTTCCTCTGAAGAGAATTGAAATCTTAATTCACCCGCAAAGCATTGTTCATTCCATAGTGGAATTTGTAGATGGCTCACTGAAAGCACAACTCAGCTTTCCTGATATGAGATTGCCTATTCAGTACGCACTCTGTTACCCTGAAAGACTATCCGGCGCAGGACTACCACATCTGGATATGAGCAAAATTCAATGTTTAAAATTTGAACCAGTGAATCTGAATAAATTCCCTTGCCTTAAACTAGCACTGAGCGCTGGTAGGCAAGGAGGAACTTATCCAGCAGTGCTTTGTGCTGCCAATGAAGTGGCTCTAGAGCTTTTTCTTAACCAGCGTATCAGTTTTACTGATATAGCCACAATAGTACAGGAGATTCTGGAACAGCATCAGAATATTGCTCAGCCGTCGCTGGAGGAAATTCTAGCTGTTGATGCCTGGGCAAGGGAGCGTGTCAGGAAACAGAGGTCGAGGTAAAAAGTGGACATTGCCATAGCTATTATTCTTTTCATCATAGCCTTGTTCGTTGTGATCTTACTTCATGAGTTAGGGCATTTCGTCACTGCCAAGCGTGCCGGCGTCAAGATAGAGGAGTTCGGTTTCGGTTTCCCTCCACGGCTTTTTGGCATTAAACGTGGTGAGACGGTATATTCAGTTAACGCTATACCCCTAGGAGCTTTCGTCAAGAGTGTGGGCGAAAATGATCCCACACTACCCCGAAGCCTGGCCAGCAAAAGCCCATGGAGCAGGTTATCAATCTATGCCGCAGGCCCCTTAGCCAATATCTTTTTGGCTTTTATCCTGCTTAGCATCTTCTTCATGTTACCAATAAGTGTGGTGGCTGGCAATGGAGTTATGATGCATTCCGTAGTGCCAGGCTCAGCGGCGCAAGAAGCGGGCATTGAAGCCGGGGATGTAATTCTAGAAATAAATGGGACGCCCATTCATAAATGGGGAGATATGCAGAATATAGTTAATTCAAGTAGAGCAGGAGAAGAAATAACTCTGTGCTTGCAAAGGGGTGAAAGCTCATACGTAACCAGCTTGAAGCCAAAATTTGACCCCGAATTGGGGCGGCAAATAATTGGCGTTGTATTATGCTGGAATATAGTAAACCAGGTCGAAGAAAATTCGCCAGCGGATAATGCTGGTATTGCGCCCGGAGACACTATATTAGGTATCAACGGACAAGCCATATATAGTAATAAAAATATGTCTGATGTTCTAGCTTCTGTGGAAAATGGGCAGGAAATGCAACTAATTTTGCTCAGAGAAGAGGAAGAGGCTTTGATTGGCATGGTTAAAGAATTCGACCCCGCTCAACAGACTATGGGTGTTGAATTACACTGGGTAGACGGAGCTCACATCGAGCGGGAGCGGCTTTCTATAGGCAAAGCAGCCTATTTAGGAGCCAGCTATGTCATCCATATGCCCGCCATGCTAGTAGCTTCCATCCCACTAATCAGAGAAGCCCCTGGCAAGGCCCTGGTTGGCCCAATAGGAGCCGGCCAGCTAACTGTAGAAGTAGTGAAGTCCTTTGGTTTCAGCAATATAATATTTATGGCAGCCATCATTAGCTTGGGGATTGCTTTGTTTAATCTTTTCCCTTTCCCCCCCCTGGATGGTGGCGGTATGCTGATTGCACTTATTGAGGGAGTTAGGCATGGGAAACGCCTCTCTCCTCGTGCAGTGCGCTTAGCTCAAACTATAGGAACTACAGCCTTAATTGCACTCATGATTCTAATAACCCTCAATGACATACTGCGTTTAATCAAAGGCGAGGGCTTTGGATTATGATGCGTCGTATCTCCATACCTTTGAGAATTGGCAAGGTAACAATTGGTGCTGACGCCCCGATTGCAGTGCAATCGATGGCTAAAACCGATACTCGGGACATACAGGCCACAATAAGCCAGATTAGAAACCTGGAAGAGCATGGCTGTGAAATAATACGACTGGCGGTGCCAGACAAAGAAGCTGCCGAAAGTATATCGGCCATAAAAAAGGAGGCGTCTTTACCCCTTATTGCTGATGTTCATTTCGACTATCGCTTAGCTTTAGCTGCCTTGTGTGCTGGTGCTGATGGAATTCGCCTTAATCCAGGTAATATTCGTGATAGGGAGCAAATTGCAAAAGTGGTAGCCGCTGCCAAAGAGAGGGAGATTCCTATCCGCATTGGAGTAAATGCCGGCAGTTTGCCTGCGGATTTTGAATCTGCCATTCCCTTAGCAGAGCGAATGGTTGATCTGGCAGTGGAGCATATGAAGTTTATGGAAAACATGGATTTTAATTTAATTAAAGTGTCACTTAAGGCTTTCGACGTGCCTACCACTATAAAGGCTTACCAAATGATTGCTGCTAGAATACCATACCCTTTGCACCTGGGTATCACCGAAGCTGGACTCCCTCAATCCGGCGTCATAAGAAGCGCTATCGGCATTGGCGTGCTTCTATATCAAGGCATTGGCGATACTATCCGTGTCTCTCTCAGTGCTCACCCTTGCGAGGAAGTATCTGCTGCTTATGAAGTGCTAAAGAGTCTGGGATTGCGCCAGCGAGGCCCAACGTTGGTATGTTGCCCTTCCTGTGGCCGGGCTGAGGTTGATGTGGTTGCCCTCGCTGAAGCTGTAGATAAATATCTAAAAAAGATAAGCAAGCCTATTAAAGTAGCTGTTATGGGTTGTATGGTTAATGGCCCCGGCGAGGCTAAAGACGCTGACGTGGGTATTGCCTGTGGTAAGGGTAAAGGTGTTCTATTTAGAAAGGGTAAAGTAGCAAGGACAATAAGTGAGGGAAATTTCCTAGATGCCCTAGTGTCAGATATAGAGCAGATTGCCTAAGCCTTCGGATAGAGCATGGAGTAAGAAAATGTTCCTAAACATTCAAAGTGCAAAATTGCAAAGAAGGAGAACAGGAATATGGAAAATTATCCAATACCCATAAGCGTTGAATATGAAGGAAAACTTTCTCGATTGACTACCTTTTTCCGATATGCTATGGCAATACCTCATTACATATGTCTATGTGGCATTGGTATTGCTGTGCAGATTGTTGTTTTTATTTCATGGTGGATGATTTTGTTTTTGGGCAGACACCCTCGATGGGCATTTGATTTTGTTAGCGGTTATCTTCGCTGGTATACAAGAGTCGGTGGCTACCGTCTCCTTATAGCCGATAAATACCCTCTATTTGGCTTCCAGTAGCCCCTTGCGCTCATGAACATCTGGTTTTAGAAGATGCGTTTTTCTAGACTTTTTGGCAAGACTCTACGACAAGCGCCAGCAGAAGCTGAGTGCATAAGCCACCAGCTATTGCTTAGAGCGGGTATGATATCGCAAATAGCTGCTGGAATCTATTCCTATTTGCCCCTGGGTTGGCGAGTGCTCAGGAAAATAGAGCAGATAGTCAGGGAGGAAATTGATAAAGCTGGCGGGCAAGAATTAATGTTGCCGGTATTGCAGCCTTTTGAGCTATGGCAACAATCAGGACGTAATCTTTCCTTTGGGGAATCTCTGTTTACTCTAAAAGATAGAAGAGAACGCGAGTTAGTTTTGGGGCCTACTCATGAAGAGGTTATCACTGAGCTTGTTCATCGGTATGTGCAGAGCTATCGTGACCTTCCTTTGCTCCTCTATCAAATGCAAACTAAATTTCGTGACGAACCTCGCCCCCGCGGTGGGTTACTGAGAGTCCGCGAGTTCATTATGAAAGATCTTTACAGTTTCGATGTCGATGAAGCTGGGCTGCAGGAAAATTATAAAGCAATGGCTCAAGCCTACAAAAATATTTATTCCCGCCTGGATTTGCCTGCCCTGATGGTAGAAGCTGATAGCGGTGCTGTAGGCGGCAAAGAATCCCACGAATTTATGGTTATCACTGACTCCGGTGAAGACGAAATTGTTTATTGTTCCAATTGTGGGTATGCTGCCAATACAGAGAAGGCTCAATTTGCCAAAGCAGAGGTAAATGCTGGGGCTCTATTGCCTCTGAAAGAAATATCCACGCCCGACGCAAAAACTATAGAACAAGTGGCTAGCTTTGTTGGTGTGCCTACAAGCCAGACACTTAAAGCTGTATTCTACTCCGCTGATGGCGAATTCATCTTCGCGGTCATACGAGGCGACCTGGAAGTGAATGAAACAAAGCTACGAAACGCGCTGAAGTGTTCGGAGCTAAGGTTAGCTACAGAAAGCCAAGTAACCATAGCTGGCTTAGTGGCTGGCTTTGCCTCACCTATAGGCATGAAAGATATCAAGATTGCTGCTGATGATTCTATAACCTTGGGCTCGAACTTCGTCGCTGGAGCCAATAAGCCAGGATATCATTTCAGCAATATCAATTATCCTAGGGATTTTCAGGTTGACCTTCTGGTTGATATTGCACTGGCTCACTCTGGTGATAATTGCTCTAAGTGCGGCAGCAAATTGTCTTCTGCTCATGGCATTGAAATAGGACACATATTTAAATTGGGCACCTTTCTTAGTGAGAAATTAGGAGCGGTTTCCTTCAATCGTGATGGCATGTCTCGACCTATAATTATGGGCTGCTATGGCATCGGATTGGGACGCCTTTTAGCAGCAATAATAGAGCGAAGCTATGATGATAAGGGAATTATTTGGCCGCTATCTGTTGCTCCTTATCAGGTTTATCTATGCTCCCTCTGTCTGGACAACTATGAGGTTGCATCTATAGCAGAAGATGTATATCAGAAACTGGAGGGAGAAGGCATCGAAGTTCTGTATGATGACCGAAATGAATCTGCCGGAGTCAAATTTAACGATGCTGACCTTCTAGGAATACCCCTGCGGTTGACATTAAGCCCACGCACCCTAAAAGGCCAAAGTATAGAGGCGAAATGGCGCACACAGAAAGAAATTCAGCTCTTACCTCTAGATAATATTGCTGGGAAAGTTAAAACGCTGCTGAGAAAAGCAGCTAACCCCTTAAAGTAGCGCCCAGTTCTCGACATAGCCTATCAAGCATTTGCTGTTGGATTTTATCAACCTCCCTCTCAGTTAGAGTCCGCTGGGGCGACTGATAGATAATTCTTATGGCAAATGATTTCTTGCCTTCAGGTATCTGCTCACCGGTGTAGAGATCAAAGAGGGTGGTTTTCTCAACCAATGGGAAGCTCTGTATTATGTCTTCCGTCTCTTGGAATGTTATTTGCTCATCTACTACCAATGCAATGTCCCTGGTTATGCTGGGAAACCGGGGGATAGGCTGATATCGCTTTGCCCCGCTTGCTTTGTTCATCAGTTTCTCCACATCCATTTCAATAAGGCAAACAAGGCCAGAAAGCTCAAAACCTTGTGCTACCTTGGAATGCAAATTGCCCACAACTCCCACTTTATCCCCACCAATGATAACATCAGCCCTTCTACCAAGGAGTAAACCCTCATCGTCGCTAGGTTCAAATGTTGATGTGAGCCCTAATTGTTCTAATAATCTTTCTGCCACGCCTTTAGCATCGAAGAAATCAAGAATCTCTTTATTGTCATGCCATGATAATTCCCGTCTTGAGCCGCTGAGTACGGCACAAAGCATCTCTTTCTCGTGTGGTAATCCCTCTTTATCCTGTGGGGATTGTTTGACTTCTCCTTCGCCACTTTCAGCGTTTTGGCTCAGCGCAATAGCAGCGGGATGCTGCGGTAAGAAAATCTTGCCAATTTCAAATAACCTTATGCCAGCTTCTCCATGCTTCTGATTGTTTGCCAATGTAGTTAAAACGCCTGCACGCAGGAAAGTCCGCAAATATTCCTGTTCTTTTGTCATTGGGTTAGCCACTTGCAAGGGAGCGATTTTTGATTCAAGCTTTGGAGAAAGTCTCTGTAGTTTTTCCATGCTGGTCAAGGAATAGGTTAATATTTCTTGGAAACCCCAGCTTACTAAGGTATTACGTAACTTTTGCTTAAAGTTGCGTTCTAGCGTTAATTCCTGGGGTGGCAGAGAACCGCTGAGCCGCGTCACAGGAATTTTGTCATAGCCGATAATACGGATTATTTCTTCCACAAGGTCAGCAGCGCATTTAATGTCGCCACGCCAATAAGGAACAAACACCGAGATTTGTGGAGGCAATAAGCCAGTCTCTTGACATTCAAAACCCAGGGTTCTCAATACTCCGAGAGTTTCGTCAACGGTAACTTCTAAGCCCGAAAGTCGCTTCACCTCCTTGGTGGAAAGCAACATAGCACTTGGCGTTGTCTTACCGGGGTAAGCATCGATTATACCCCTGGTCGCTTTGCCTCCGGCTAGCTCCAGCAGCAATTGTGTAGCTCGCTTCAATGCGGCTAATGGTAAGTCTGGGTTTAACCCCTTGTCAAAGCGGGTTGAAGCTTCGCTTTGTAAATTAAGATGATTGGCGCCTCTCCGAATGGTAGTTCTGTTGAAATTCGCCGATTCCAGAAGAATAGCAGTAGTTGTAACATCAACCTCAGTATTGAGCCCACCCATTAGCCCGGCAATAGCAACGGAATTCTCTTCATCAGCAATAACCAGAGTATCTTGAGTAAGAGTTCTCTCTATGCCATCCAAAGTGATTATTGTTTCACCACTCTTAGCACGACGAACCACAATTTGTTTGCCCTTAAGTTTATGATAGTCAAAGGCGTGAAGAGGCTGGCCATGTTCCAGCATCACATAATTACTAACATCAACAACATTATTTATAGGGCGCATCCCGTAACTTCTCAGGCGTTCCTGCAACCAGCCTGGAGAAGATGCGACTTCAATTCCAATAAGCAAGCTAACACAATATCTGGGGCATAGATCTGGCTCGATGATGGCAACGGAGATAAGAGAGTCTATTGGTTTCTCCATTTCCTCATAACCGATTTGGGGTAGATGAACTGATTCATCGGTTAAAGCAGCAATTTCTCTGGCAATACCAATTATGGATAAACAGTCTGGCCGGTTGGGTGTTATATCTAAATCGAAAATTATGTCGCCCAAGTAGTCAGCCAAGGGCATGCCTATGGGAGCTTCTGGTGATAATACTAGAATGTCTTCATGGTTTTCAGAAATTCCCAGTTCTTTTTCTGAACAAACCATGCCCTCAGACAGAATACCACGAATTTTGGTTGGCTTTAATAGCGTAGCCTTTCCAGTGTGGCCATCGATAAGTCTAGCCCCTGCATAGGCAAAGGGTACTTTCTGTCCCACGCTAATATTAGGAGCACCGCAAACTACGGTAATTTGCTGGGGGCCAAGATTAACAGTGGCTAAATTCAGTTTGTCGGCATTGGGGTGAGAATTCACAAATGCTACCTGCCCTATCACCACATTATCCCAGGTGCTACCTATAGTTTGTATCCCTTTGACCTCCATGCCAGCCATAGTTAGTTTCTCCGCTAGTTTCTGACGGTCAATCCTTATGTCAATATAATCACTCAGCCATTTAAGAGAGACCTTCATATTATTAACCCTTTGTTGATCTCCAAAAAATCAAAATTGCTTTAGGAATCTAAGGTCGTTACTGTAGAAAAGCCGTATATCATCAATACCATAACGGAGCATCGGAATCCGTTCGACGCCCATTCCAAAAGCGAAGCCGCTGTAAACTTCAGGGTCAATGTCAACACGTCTGAGAACATCAGGGTGTACCATCCCCGCACCGAGTATCTCAAGCCAGCCGCTATAGCTACACAACCGGCAACCAGCACCATGACAGCTTAAACACTCTATTGCTATCTCCGCACCAGGTTCAACAAAAGGAAAATAATCGCATCTGAAGCGCACTTTTCTTTCCTCACCAAAAAGACAATGACAGAATTCAAGTAGGCTGCCCTTCAAATCAGCCATGGTAATATTCGTATCTATAGCTAGTCCCTCAACTTGGTAGAACATGGATTCATGAGTAGCATCTGTGGCCTCGTAGCGGTAGACCCGCCCCGGCACTATCATTCTTATCGGCGGACGCTCTTTTTCCATGACTCTTATTTGCATTGGAGAAGTATGCGTCCGCAAGAGCCTGGCCTGCCCGGTAGTTTCCTCATAATCTATCCATAGTGTGGCGAACATATCTCGCGCCGGGTGCTGCGGAGGAATGTTCAAAGCTTCAAAGTTGTAGTAATCCCACTCCACATCAGGTCCTTCGGCTATCTGGAATCCCATGTTTGTGAAAATACTGCAAATTTCCTCAAGTGTCTGAGTTACAGGATGCAGTCGTCCTGCGGGAATAGGTTGGCCGGGTAAAGTAATATCCAGTCTTTCTCGACTTAAGAAGGAAGCTAGGTGATCTTCTTCCAAAAACTTCTTCTTTTCAGCCAAATTTGACTCTAGGTTCACCCTGGTTTCATTGGCCAGGGCGCCTATTTTTTTTCGTTCCTCTAAAGGCAAGCTAGCTAGAGAGCGTAAGATTTGAGTTAGCTTACTTCTCTTGCCCAAGCAACGAACACGCCAAGACTCGAGTTCCTTTAGTTCGCTAACCTGGCCTAATTCATTAAGAGCTTCTAGTTGAAGTTCCTCAAGCTGCTTTAGCATTTGTATCTCTAGGCGAAACAGAAGCTAGCAATCTGGCGAAGCCCTCGGGGTCCTTAATTGCCATATCAGCTAACATCTTGCGATTTATCTCTACATTCGCTTTTCTTAAGCTCGCCAGAAATTGACTATAGGAGAGTCCTTGAGTTCGTGCTGCAGCATTAATACGAGCGATCCACAACTTTCTAAAATCGCTTTTCCGCTCCCGCCGATGGCAGTAAGCATAGTCTAAAGCATGGAGCATGGATTCATGAGCTTGTCTATACAGATTATGTCTTGAACCGCGATGTCCCTTGGTTAACGCAAGCACTTTCTTATGGCGCCGATGAGTGATTTTACCCGCTCTAGCTCGTGGCAAGATTCCTCCTTTCAAACCTTACTTGTAAGGTAAAAGCCTTCTTATTCGCTTCTTATCCGCCGATGAGGTTGCAATAAGCTCATCATAAAGGCGTTTAACCCTCGGAGCCTTTCTCCGTCTAAAGTGGCTTTTGCCACATTTAGTGCGTACTAGCTTACCCGTACCCGTTATATGAAAGCGACTTTTCGCTCCTTTATGAGTTTTGAGTTTTGGCATCGAATTCCACCTTTGTAGATTTTTTCACCGAAGAACTTGAAAGAGTTAAAGCTATAGTCCGCCTGTCCTTGGCAGGATGATTGCTTGCTACAGCTTCTTCTTTCAGCGCCTCGGCCACTCTCTTTAATACCTTCCAACCCATTTCTGGGTAAATAATCTCGCGCCCTCTAAATCTCACTAATACCTTCACTTTATTACCTTCCCCTAGCAATTTTCTAACTGTCCTGATCTTCGCTTGTAAATCATGATCTTCAATTTTTGGCCGAAAGCGAACCTCTTTAAGTAAGCCACTTTTTTGGCCCTTCTTTGCCTTCCGTTCTTTTTTAACCTGTTCGTATTTATATTTTCCGTAATCGAGAAGCCGGCATACCGGCGGGACTGCTGTCGGTGCTATCTCCACCAAATCAAGATCCTGGTCCCGGGCAATTTGTAGTGCCTCCTGCGTGGGTAATATACCCAATTGCTCTCCTTTTTCGCCTATAAGCCTAATTTCCCTCGCTCTAATTTTTCTGTTAACTGCTATATTTTTAACTATGATCCCTCCACTTCCAAAAAACCTAAGACTTAGCGTCTATGGCTGTTTTTATCCTCGCTTTAACCTGCGCTGAAGTTTCCAATCCTGCATCATCACCATTCCTTAGGCGAAGCGATACACCAGATGAAGCCTTTTCTTTATCGCCAACTATAAGCATATAAGGGATCTTCTGCAACTGCGCCTCTCTTATTTTAAGGTTCATTCTTTCGGAACGGTCGTCAACCTCAATGCGAATACCCTCTTCTTTAAATTCACTTTCTATCTCCTGTGCATAATCAATGTGGCGATCTGCTATGGGTATTATTACAGCTTGGACCGGTGATAACCACACAGGAAAAGCGCCGCCATAGTGCTCAATTAGGGAAGCCAAGAAGCGTTCCATGCTACCCAAAACTGTACGGTGTATCATTATCACATTGTGCTCCAATCCATCATCACCAATGTAACAAACATTAAAGCGTTTCGGTAAGTTGAAATCAACCTGAATAGTAGGTCCTTGCCAAGCATGTCCCAACGCATCTCTAAGTTTAATATCAATCTTGGGGCCATAGAAAACTCCTTCGCCTGGATCTAGCTTGTAGGGCAGCTCAAGTTTCTCTAGAACACTCTTCAAAGATGCTGTGGCTTGCTCCCACATCCGAATGGTGCCAGCATATTTCTCTGGGCGTGTAGATAACAACATTTCATAATTGGCGAAGCCAAAAGTGGACATCATGAATTGTGCCAGTTTTACAACCCCTGCAACTTCCTCTTTAATTTGATCGGAACGACAGAAAATATGGGCATCATCTTGAGTGAATCCCCTTACCCTAGCTAAGCCATATAGTACACCAGCCCGCTCGTAACGATATACTGTGCCTAATTCTGCATATCTCAGGGGTAAATCACGATAGCTACGTAAGTGACTCTTAAAAATCAGGATATGTCCCAAGCAATTCATAGGCTTTATTATGTATTGTTGTCCGTCTACTTCTATTGGTGGATACAAATAATCCCGATAGAAGTCCCAGTGGCCACTGGTTTTCCATAAGTCCAATTTGGCTATATGTGGAGTATACACAATATTGTAACCTCGCTTAATATGCTCCGCTCTCCAGAGGTCCTCAATAATCTGCCGTAGCAAAGCACCCTTGGGATGCCAGCAAATTAAGCCAGGGCCAATTTCCTCATGAATACTGTAAAGATCAAGCTCCTTCCCCAACTTTCTATGGTCTCGTTTGGCAATCTCAGCTTGACAGGATAAGTAATCTTCGAGTTCTGTTTGACTATCAAAAGCTATTCCGTAAATTCTTTGCAACATAGGGCGTCTCTCATCGCCCCTCCAGTATGCCCCAGCTATATGAGTAAGTTTGAGAGCCTTTATTTCACCTGTGGAAGCTACATGTGGGCCACGACAGAGGTCAGTAAAATTACCTTGCCTGTAGATAGTCACTGAGGTGTCAGGAAACTCGTTAATAAGGTCTAGCTTATAGGGTTGAGCAGCAAATAATTGATGTGCTGCCTCTTTGTTCATTTCTCCTATGGTGAAGCGCAAATTGGCGTCAATAATTTCTTTCATCTTGCTCTCAATCGCAGTCAAATCTTCCAGTTTTAATGCACGCGGTAACTCAAAATCATAATAAAAGCCATTTTCGATAGCTGGACCAATGCCAAACTTAGCCTCAGGGAAGAGAAATTGTACCGCCTGAGCCATGACATGAGCAGCAGAGTGGCGCATCCTCTCTAATTTTTCTACTGCAGTCATCCTAGGGTCGCACCTTGCATTTGAACTGAAAATCTCGTGCCTAAAGCATAAGGCACTATAAGAGTGGATTTTGTTGAAAATTCAAGGTGTGGCAAATTACCGGCTGTTACTTCCAAAATATCTCTGCTTCCTTTTTAGAGCAGCTAACAATTATCATAGACAACGTTTTCCGAGAAGAGCATTAAGCTCATAACACTGATTTCTTTCACATACATCTATATTCTACCATCTCTCCAAATATGGGCGATACTGGATTTGAACCAGTGACCTCTGCGATGTCAACGCAGCGCTCTAACCACTGAGCTAACCGCCCTTTTTGACGATTGTAGCAGACACATATACGTAGGTCAAGTGAATTGGGGCTTCCTGTAACCATTCTGGCTGGAGGCGATTTCTCAGGCTCTCGGGATAGTCAGAATTGCAATGGCATATGCTGCAATAAAATTACCTTCGTTATATAATAGACTTAGCGTGGTTAAAAGAGCTTTCGAAGTTACTGACCATACCGCTGACGTTGGCATCATTGCTTATGGAGCCAATATTAGACAGCTTTTCTCCAACGCTGCTTTAGCCTTGTCTAGTTTGATCACAGAGCCCGAAAACATTAAAGAAAAGATAAACCGCCACGTCGAGATAATTAGTGAAGACAGAGATAGTTTACTAGTAGAATGGCTTAACGAGCTTATTTATCTCTTTGATGCTGAGCACATTCTGTTCAAAAGATTTAATATTGAAAATTTGAGAGGCAACCAGCTTAGAGCTATCTGCTACGGGGAAAACCTTGACCCTCTAAGACATAAGATAAACATGGGAGTAAAAGCAGCGACATACCATATGTTAAAAATAAATAGGGATAGCGATGGTTACGAAGTGCAAATAATCTTCGATGTTTAGGAGGTTCACACATGCCAAAATGGCAAGGGCAACTTGTTAAAATAGATGATTATCATTGGAAAATCCCTCAAACCTATAAGGAGGGCATGAGGGTTCCTGGCTTAATCTACGCTAGCGAGGAAATGCTGGAGTCCATAGGCGAGGAACAAACACTAGAGCAAGTTGCCAACGTAGCCTTCCTGCCTGGAATAGTGAATTTCTCCATGGCTATGCCAGATATGCATTGGGGTTATGGCTTCCCTATAGGCGGTGTTGCTGCTATGAGTGTTAAGGACGGCGTAATTTCTCCAGGTGGTGTGGGTTATGATATTAATTGTGGTGTAAGATTATTACGTACCAACCTCAACGAAGCCGAAGTAAGGCTCAAGATTAACCAACTCCTTGGTGAGTTATTTGCTAACGTGCCATCCGGCTTGGGTTCTCAAGGAAAGATTAGGGTAAGTCAAAAAGAGATGCGTGAATTAATGATTGATGGAGCCCATTGGGCTGTGAAACATGGCTTTGGTTCTAAAGAGGATTTGGATGCCACTGAAGAAGGCGGGCGCATGAAGAACACTGACCCCGGCAGGGTAAGCGATAAAGCGGTGAAGAGAGGCATGCCTCAAGCAGGCACATTAGGCTCGGGAAATCATTTCCTTGAAGTTCAAATAGTAAAGGAAATATTTGAACCCCAGATAGCTAAGGCTATGGGTATTGAGGCGGTAGGGCAAATATTAGTCTTGATTCACACGGGCTCTCGAGGCTTCGGTCATCAGGTATGTACTGACCATCTGAGGGTGATGGAAGAAGCAGTATCAAGATACGGAATAAAGCTCCCTGATCGCCAACTTGCCTGTGCTCCCATAGACTCGAAGGAGGGGAGAGATTATCTGGCCGCTATGGCATGCGCTGCCAATTATGCCTGGTGCAATCGGCAATGTATTGTTCATTGGGTAAGGGAGAGTTTTTCTAAAATCTTCGCTAAAACGCCTGAAGACCTTGGCATGAGACAGATTTACGATGTGGCTCACAACATTGCCAAGATAGAGGAACATAAAGTAGACGGGCAGAAACTTAAAGTTTGTGTACATCGCAAAGGAGCCACCAGGGCTTTCCCGCCTGGGCATGAGGATATTCCGCAGAGGTATAAGGAGATAGGGCAGCCTGTGTTTATTCCGGGTGATATGGGTCGTTGCTCTTTCATAGCTGTGGGCACTCAGAAGGCTATGGAAGAAAGTTTTGGTTCTACCTGTCATGGTGCTGGTAGAATACTGAGTCGCCACGCCGCCAGACGGAGTTTAAGAGGTAAGGATGTGGCGCAAGATTTAGAAAGGAGAGGCATCACTATTAAGACAGGAAATACACCATCCTTAGCTGAAGAAGCATCTCAAGCTTACAAGGATGTTACTGAAGTGATAGAGGTTTGCCATCAGGCTGGCATCTCTAAGAAAGTAGCCCGGGCTACCCCGTTAGGTGTTATCAAGGGCTAGCAAAATGTCGCCGCGGGAAAAGCGAGGTGGAATGTCATTGGGAGCAAAGCGAAGCAATCTAACTCAAATAAAACTTCCTCCTCCAAAACTAAAAAGCAAGGTTTCGCTAGAAGAAGTTATAGCTAAGCGCAGGTCAATTCGGAAATATCGCACAGAACCACTGACTCTATTTCAATTAAGCCAACTACTCTGGTCTGCGCAGGGCATTACTACGGCGGGAAAGCTTAGAGCAGCTCCCAGCGCTGGGGCTACTTATCCTCTGGAAATCTTCGCCTTCATTGGCAGGCCAGGTGTCATTGCGAGTGAAGCGAAGCAACCTAAAGAAGAGCTGCAACCAGGTATTTACCACTATGAAATAAGCAGTCATTCGCTGGTTTTACACCAGCCGGGCGATCTAAGGGAAAAGCTAGCTGAAGCTGCTCTAGATCAAGGGTTTATTGCCAATGCTCCCATAGATATTGTTATCTGCGCTCTTTATATGAGAACCTCCCATAGATATGGGAGGCGAGGTGAGCGATATGTTCACATGGAGGTAGGGCATGTAGGGGAAAACATCCAGCTACAAGCTATAGCTTTGGGATTAGCTACAGTAGAGATCGGTGCTTTCGATGATGAGGAAGTCAGAAAAGTTCTGCGGTTGCAGGAGCAAATTAAACCTTTGTATATCATGCCTATTGGTAAACAACTGTAAAAGATAGGGTCGCTAAACACAGAAGGTAGCCTGAAATTACATACGTTATCTACAGGATGATGGATTGCTAGCCATGTTCTTATTACTCAGGGACTTATGTTTGGCACTGTCTCTCTGCACCCGTCTTTACCTCATGGCGCGGCTGGTCTTGCCACTGCTGCTCTTTGGTGTCTTGCTGGTGCTCTTTGCGTCGTATTTGGCAACGCCTTTACAAAACTAATAGCTAAAAAACAGCTAAGCTAAAATTTCTTTTCCCCAGCTTGTTTTATCAACCAGTATTCTATGCTGTCTGTCAAAGCTAGCCAACTGGCTTCAATGATATTGGTTGAGCTGCCTACGGTTCGCCAGTGCTCCTTGCCATCGCTAGATTCAATGAGCACCCGCACCTGTGAAGCGGTGCCTGCGGTTTCTTCAAGTATACGTACCTTGTAATCGGTAAGCTCTACAGCAATCAAATTAGGGTGGAATTGTATTAAGGCTTTGCGCAATGCTTGGTCAAGAGCATTGACTGGTCCATCACCTTCAGCGGCGGTATGTACTATCTTATCTCCTACCTTAACCTTGATAATGGCTTCTGATAGTGACTCTTCTTGATTTCCGCTACTAGGCAGGCGGCGGCGTTTCTCCACCACCACCATAAAGTCAACTAGCTCAAAGGGTGGTTGGTAATGAGATTGGGCACGGTAAAGCAATAAATCGAATGATGCCTCAGCGCTATCATATTGAAAACCCTGTTTTTCCTGTAACTTGATTTGTTTCAGTATCTTTTCAATTCCTTTGCCTCCGGGAAGAGGCAATCCACGCTCTTTAGCTTTATAGATAATACTCCTCTTACCCGCTAAGTCGGAGATAATGACATGAGGGCGATTACCCACCAGTTCAGGATTTATATGCTGGTAACTATCCTCCCATTTTGCTAAACCAGAAACGTGTACCCCCCCCTTATGCGAAAATGCATTGGCGCCTACATAAGGAAGTCGGTCGTAAGGAGGTAAATTAGCTATCTCGGATACATAGCGCGAAACATCGCTAAGCTTACTTACCTGCTGATTAGCAACACAATCAATATCCATCTTAAGCTTTAGAGTTGGAATGATAGAACAAAGATTGGCGTTGCCACAGCGTTCACCATATCCATTAATAGTTCCTTGGATTTGATTGACGCCTGCCCGAATGGCAGCTAAAGAGTTAGCTACAGCAAGCTCAATATCATTATGAGCATGGATACCCAGAGGGGTAGAAGCCACTCTGCGAACGGCTTCAACAGATGCTACTATTTGCTGAGGTAAAGTGCCTCCATTAGTGTCACAAAGGATTATACATTCAGCGCCAGCCTTAGTAGCGCGGATAACAACCTCGAGCGCGTATTCAGGATTCCCACTATGGCCGTCAAAGAAGTGCTCGGCATCGAAAAAAACTCTGAAGCCATTTGCTCTCAGATAAGCAATAGAATCCGTAATCATGTTGAGGTTTTCTCCCAATGTAGTTTCCAGAACTTGAGTCACTTGCTTGTCCCAGCTCTTGCCTACAATAGTAGCCACTTCAGCATTGGACTCTAACAGGGCTTTAAGGTTGGTATCTTCTTCCACTTTACAACTTGCACGCCTGGTGCTGCCAAAAGCCACTATCGTAGCGTGATTCAACCTCAACCTTCCTGCCTTGATAAAGAATTCTGTATCTTTGGGATTAGAGCCAGGCCAACCACCTTCAATGAAATCAATACCCAGTTCGTCTAATCTCTGAGCAATCTTCAGCTTATCCTCGACAGAAAAGGAGATTCCTTTCTGTTGAGCACCATCACGTAAAGTTGTGTCATAAAGCTGTATTATTGACATTCTATCCTTTGAGCAATCAAATTTCCCATCTCTTTCGTCCCCACTCTGGTCTTGCCTTCTGCCATTATATCGTAAGTTCTATAACCTTCTTCTAGGGCCGCAATCACAGCATCTTCCATAGCTTGAGCTTCAGCCCCTAATTCAAAGGAATAGCGCAGCATCATGGCTACACTTAGAATAGTGGCGATAGGATTAACCATGTTTTGCCCTGCACGCCGTGGAGCGCTGCCGTGAATCGGTTCATACAAACCAAATGCCTTCCCCTTAGGGGTTCCAGCCAGGCTAGCTGAAGGCAACATACCCATAGAACCTGCCAGCATTGAGGCCTCGTCGGTGATAATATCGCCAAACATGTTTCCGGTGACTAAGACATCAAATTCACTGGGCTGCTGGATAAGTCGCATTGCACAAGCGTCAACCAGCATATGTTCCAATTTGATATCAGGGTAATCAGCGCCGATTTCCATAGCAATTTGCCGCCATAATCGCGATGATTGGAGAACATTAGCCTTATCAACCGAGGTTAGCCTTTTAGATCGGGTGCGAGCTAACTCAAAACCAACTCGCAAAATGCGCTCAATCTCTACTTCAGAATAAGCCATGGTATCAACACTTTGCCTTCCCTCTGAATTTTGCCATTGTTTCTTAGGCTGCCCATAATAAAGCCCTCCAGTGAGCTCCCTTATTACTACCAAGTCAACACCTTCAATTACTTCTGGTTTGAGATTGGTAGAATTAGCTAGCATGGGTAAAACTTTTACCGGACGTAAATTAGCAAATAGCTTGCACCCTTTTCTTATGGCTAAGAGCCCATCTTCCGGATGCACCTTTGCTTTCGGGTCATCCCACTTTGGCCCACCAAGGGCACCGAGTAATATGGCATCACACTGTTTGCACATATTTACTGTTTCTTCGTTAAGAGCTGTCTCCAGTGTATCTATAGCAATACCACCTATCAAGCCCTGTTGTAAACGAAATC
>SDBS01001899.1_pt1 | contig 21028 bp, 19 predicted proteins | sample 2277091 | NCBI WGS metagenome assembly SDBS01 (sample SAMN10404972, study PRJNA504765) | marine sediment metagenome | isolation source: marine sediment core GS10_PC15, 163 cmbsf | place: Arctic Ocean: Southern Knipovich Ridge | collected 2010 | reverse complement strand
AATTAGATAAAGAAAAGCCAGACGTTATTAGGAAAATTCCAACTGTCGATGATATTAAAACTTGGATTGATGAAGCTAAAAATGGTTTTAAAGCGAAAAAAGCTAAAGAAACTCCAAAAATGAACATTATAGAAATTGAAGGTATTGGGGATGTTTACGCAAAAGACTTAGGAAAATCAGGAATATCTGTCTGCGAAGACCTTTTACCTTTAGATAAAAAACAAATTAAAGAATTAGCAAAAAAAACGGGTATATCTGAAAAATTAATTGATAAATGGCAAGAACAAGCAGATTTGATGAGAATACATGGAGTAGGTCCAGAGTATTCTGAAGCTTTAAATCAAATTGGGATTGATTCTGTAAAAGAACTAGCTCAGAGAAACCTTGATAATACTTTAGAAAAGATAAAAAAATTAGATGAAGAAAAACCAGATATCATCCGTAGACTTCCTACTTTGGATGATATTAAAGAATGGATTGAAGAAGCTAAAAAGATTAAATAATTTTTTTTTTTTTTTTTTTTTTTTATATTTCGTACGAGTTACTCTTAAAACATTATGTTTTGACAGCTCTAACTTTTTTGTATTGTTTAAGTTATATATGTCCTTTAGGGGAAAAAAATCATTAATTTCTTTTAGTCATCTAATTTTAATATTAAAAAAATCGAAAGGATTCTATCACAAAAAAATTTTATTTATGTATATCCAGGAGATATTAACTTTATGAGTTTCAAGGCAAAAATTAGAAGTCAAGATACAGAAATTGTTAAAAGTCAAGATATATTAGTTAAATATCTCAAGTGTCCTTTCATCGAAGATTGTTTACTCATGGAAAAATTCTCCTGTTTTCTTCTTGATTTTCCTGATTTTCTCAATTGTACAGAATACCAAACCAAGAAAAAGTTGTTATTTCAGCATGTTAAAGAATATACTAAAATCAAGAGTATAAAATAAAGATGAATGTGGTATAATTTTAAAATGACATTTCATTTTTTTTTATAAATTTATTACATTTTCTATAAAATTCGTTGCATCTACTACAATTTTCAGCTTTATCGCAGTTTTTTGAGCACGGACATTTAATATTTTTTTTATTCAATATAATTTTAACTCTATGTAATCGATTTTCTATTTCAGATCTCATGAATTCTACAACTAATTTACGATAAAGTTCTACTATTTTATTTTGCAATTTTTTTTATTTTATTTTTTGCTGCTTGTAGAGTTTCTTCTTTTTTGCAAAAGCAAAACCTAGTTTGAAACTGACCATCCTTAGGATTAGCATAAAAAGATGAACCCGGAACAGTTGCTATGCCAATATTTTTTATCAGGTGTAATGCTAATTCCACGGAATTTTTTAGTTCATTTTGACTCATATAGTTTTCACAGTTAGTCATGATATAATATGCTCCATCTGGTTTAATTGGTCGGAGATCTGTTTGTTTTAAGACGTTATAAAGTGTATTTCTAGCATTTAGATAAAATTCGCCAAGCCATCTATAGTAATCATCACCAAGTGATAGAGCGAATGCAGCTGCTTCCTGGAGGGGAGCCGCAGCACCAACAGTCAGGAAATCATGAACTTTTTTAATTTCACTGGTAATTTTTTCGCTTGCTATTGCCCATCCAACCCTCCATCCAGTAAGTGAGTAAGTTTTAGATATAGAATTTATAGTTATTGAATAATTCTCCATTTCTGGTAAAGAAGCTATAGAGATATGTTTATGTTTATCATATAATATGTGTTCATAAATCTCATCGGTTATTGCTATACAGTCGTTTTTTAAACATAAATCTGCTATAATTTTTAATTCTTTTTCATTAAAAATCTTACCCGTAGGGTTGTTTGGCGTATTTAAAATTATTGCTTTAGTTTTCTCATTAAAAAGTCGTTCAAGTTTTTCAAAATCAAATGACCAATCGGGAGGTTTTAAACTAACATAACGGGGTGTTGCCCCCGATAATAAACAATCAGGCCCATAATTTTCGTAAAAAGGTTCGAAAATGATGACTTCATCACCGGGATTAATAATCGCTTTCATTGAAGAAATCATAGCTTCAGTGGAGCCGCAAGTAACTGTAATGTTTTTGTTTGGGTCAACAAATTTCATTTTATTATAATGAGCCACTTTTTTAGCAATAGCTGACCTTAATGATAAAGCACCCCAAGTAATGGCATATTGGTTTATATCTTTTTGAATAGCTTCGATTGCAGCATTTTTAATAGATTCTGGGGCGGGGAAATCAGGAAAACCTTGTGCTAAGTTAATACAACCTTGATGTTTATTAGCTACTCGTGTCATTTCACGTATCACAGATTCAGAAAAAACTGCTGTGATTTTAGAAAGATCCATGATGAATATAAAATTACGAATAATAAAAACAATATTGAATCTAAATAAATTAAGAATGTCCTCGTTATTTGAAATGATTAAAATCAAACCATTTGAAAGTATGTAGCCATAGCACCATATTTCTGAAATTAAGGAGAAAAATTAAAAATTTTATTTAATTTTATAGAGTGAAAATGCGAAAGTTAAGACCATCTTTGATATTTGAAAAATACAAGTTAAAAGAATTTGACAAAGCATCATTAATAAAGTATTTAGTATATTTTATTGAGGAAAGCCAAGATAAAAAAGAGCGTTTAGAAGCACTTGAATTACTCAAGATGATTGATCTTAAGGATGATAAAATTTTCACAATTCTAGAAAATATAATGTTGTCTGATTCGAATGAATATGTGCGGATAACTACGGCAGAACTTGTGATAAAAAATTATTTAGGAAAAGCAGAAAAGCCACTGAAATGGATGTTTGGTCATGAAAGTTCATATATGTGTTTAATGAGGTTAATTAAGGCCTTAGAACAAGTTAACAATGATTTTTCTAATTTATTAATTAATTATGTAGAAGAGATACTTGGAAAACATTATATTGCAAAATATAGGATAAACCCAAATGAAGCTCTTGGATTAAAATTTTTAGAACTCAAGATTAGAAGGAAATTAACTTTGAAATCTGAATGTGAACATAAATTTCTTCATATTGCTTTTTTTGGAACGAAAAATGGGCAGGTTGTGGAATTAAATATATCAGATGTCCTCTGCTCAGAAGCCGACTTTTTAAAATTTTTTCCCGGATTGAAAAGACTAATAATTAAAAATACTGGTTTAAGATCAATTAATTCTCTTGGTTCACTAGTTAATTTGGAATATTTAAACCTGTCTTCAAATAATCTTGAACAAATTACAAATTTGGATAAACTCTTAAATTTAAAAACTTTAATTATTACTTATAATAATATAAGAGAGTTAATATTACCAGAATCGATGGAAAGTTTAAAAACGCTAAATGTTAGTGGAAATCCTCTTTTTAAGCTTGGAAATATCGAAAATTTAAAACAAATAGGCTATATAGACTTATCTAATGTTAGAATACCCACTATAAAAATCCATGAACTATACAATAGAATAAAAAATAAAATCCCAAATCTTTTCTTCTTTTATTAAAATTAACACATCTTAATTTGTTACTTCTTATTTCCATTTTAAATAAAAAACTCGAAATTGATTGATAATAATGGATTTTAATTTAGAATAAAGACTCTGCTAATTTTTTTCCAGCTTGAGTTAAGCTAAATTTATTTCTACGGTATTTATTTCTTTCAATATTAATAAGTCCTTTACTCTCTAGGTTATTTAAGCTGGCATAAGGAGAAGAAGTTAATTTTAATTCTCCTTTTAACTCACCTAACGTCAAAGATGGAAAGATAACTAATGCTTTTAAAATTAATCTTTCTAATTTACCAATTGTTATTTGTTCTCCCATTTTCACGACCCTCTTAATATGTATATTTTCATTCTAGAGAATATTGTAATAATATAAAAAAATTTGTTTTATAATCTATAAATTTATGTTTATAATAGATTTTTAAATGTGAGATAACATGGATAAAAAAGAATATGATTTTAACCCTAAAAAGAGGTTTTCACTAAGAGTGGATAATTATGTTAAATATCGACCTAGTTATCCACAAATCATTATATCTTTTCTAAAAAATAAATAAATTCTTAATAAAAATTCTATAATTGCTGATATAGGTTCAGGAACAGGTATTCTGAGCAAATTATTTCTAATGAATGGAAATAAAGTATATGGAATAAAGCCTAATATATATATGAGGAGAACTGCTGAAAAAGTATTAATTAAGTATTCAAATTTTAAAAATATTGGAGGTTCTGCCGAATCTACAAAGCTAAAAACAAATTGTATAGATTTAATTACAGCGGGGCAATCTTTCCATTGGTTTAATCAAGAAAAAGCGCGTAAAGAATTTATGAGGATACTTAAGCCTGCAGGTTATGTTGTAATCATTGCGAATATTCGGAAAAGGAAGAGTACAAAGTTTTTAAAAGCTTATGAAACGCTCTTATTAACCTATGGAACTGATTATAATAAATTTAGTAACCTTAAACTCGACTTTAATAATTTCTACGGAATTAATAAATTTAAAAAAATATTTTTTGATAATTATCAATTTTTTAATTTCTCAGGTTTAAAGGGTCGATTGCTATCATCATCTTATATCCCATTAAAAGATCATGAGACCTTTGATAATATGATTATTGGTTTGAAAAAGATTTTTAAGGAAAATCACTCTAATGGAATTGTGAAATTAGAATATGAAACTGAAGTATACTATGGGCATTTATATGAATAAAATTGATTTATTGGAACCCAAATGTATACCAATAGGGAATAAATAAAATGAAAAATATTATCATTAAAGAAAAATTTTATAAGATTTAAATTATGCTGGTTTTAATAAAGTCTTTAACGGTTGAAGTACGAGAAAGAATTTCTCGTTTAATTCTTCTCAGTTGGGGAGTTTACATGCTTTTAATCGTCCCAGTTAATCATTTTATCTTCCCTTCATGGTACCATAGTAATATGGGCATACCTTTCGGTGATGCATTTGATATTTGGGCCGTTTGGCTTATAGGGGCATACTCAATTGGGCTTGGTGTGGGGTGTTTCATTGCTGCAAGAGATCCTATGCGTTATTATGCAACAGTAATGGAAATCCTATTTGGTACTTTCGCTATGGCAGTAATTTGCATTGGAAGCATTTTTTTATTAGGTACTGATCCAAATCTATGGACAACATGGACAACTGGGATTTTATTAATCATTTTCTGTTTTCTAATTATATTGGTTTATCCTTTAACTCCAATAAATTATGTTAGAAATACTTGAACATAAGAAAAATAATAAATTAATTGCTTACTATTTGTCGTTCTATTTTAGTTTAAAGAAAATACAAATACTCTGTGAAATTACAACGCTCGTTATGGGCTTAAAATTAAATAAGATGATTATTATTTGACTATTTCATATAATTTCTTGTTTATCGAAGTTTAAATATTCAGATCTTAACTAACAAATAACAATTTATGTTATAAATAATAAATATGAGACTTAAGTTAAAAAATGAAAACAAAAAAATTAATTAAATTTTTCAAAAAAGTGACGATTGAAGGAATGGAATTCGACATTAACGATGGAACAAAACATTTATTAATTAAAAGTTTAGATAACCTTTCACAAAATGATTTGGTGCTATGGTTATCGGAACAAATGAAAATATTGTGGCTGATTTTAGAATTCAAGAAAATATCAATAGAAGAATGTAGAAAGTTTTTCGAAGAAAACCAAGATTTCATAAATAATAACATAAAAAGCAAACTTACAACAATTCTTAGTTCAACGATTTCTAAAAATATTTGAACTACTACTGCCTAATGGCAGTAGATTCGTAATTCATCAAAAATTGCTCTTGAATCGTGTGATTCAATAGTCTTACATCGTCTCCAAACGCGTTAATGGCAGTCCATACCACATCATCATCATTACTAATGATCTTGATTTTTTGTTTTTTTAGGATTCTTAATCCTTCATTTTTAATATTCACGGAAGCATTTTTGCGTTAATGGTAAATTTAGAATTTTAGGCAATGATATATCTAAAAAGCAATCTAAAAGTATGTAAATTTAGAAAGAAAAAGAAAAAGTAGGGCATCTTAGCTATTAGAGAGTTATTCTTTATCCCTTAAGGACTAGTTTCTCCACAACTTGGAATGTTTACTCTTGCTGTCGGCATATTTAACCCATAAGAGAGAGTTAATAAAATAGCTAGTGCTACCAATACTTTCTTATTTAACACCAAATTCTTCACTAATAGTTTTTTATTCTGGTATTATTGATTTTCAAAATTTATATTTAAATTTACCAATGTTTATTTTTTATAATCCTAAAATTGAGACTAAAATGAGGTTTTGCTAATAATTAACTTAGATTATAAATTATTTCTAAAAAAAATTTAAAAAAAAAAAATTATTTTGTTGCTTTTTGGGTCCAACCAAATTTATCACTTATTTTTCCCCATTGGATACCAGTTAAAGTATCATATAATTTTTGAGTTAGTTCACCCACCTTTAAGTCATTGATATCATAATCTTTGCCTTTATAACCCAATGAGCCCACAGGTGTAATCACCGCAGCTGTGCCACTTCCAAAAGCCTCATCTAGTTTACCATCATCAAGGGCTTTAATAACTTCATCAATAGTTAGTTTACGCTCTTCAATTTTAATTCCTTCAGATTTGCATATTTGAATTACAGAGTCTCTTGTAACTCCCGGCAATATTGAACCTGTTAACGGTGAAGTAATTACACTACCATCAATAACAAAAAACATATTCATCGTTCCTACTTCTTCAACATACTTTCTTTCTTGAGCATCTAGCCATAAAACCTGGGTGTATCCTTCTTTTTTTGCTTCTTCAGCAGAGAGTAAACTTGCAGCATAATTTCCACAAGTTTTAGCATCGCCAACACCACCAATCGAAGCTCTTACATATTTATCTTCAACTTTAATTTTGACTGGGGCGAAACCAGTTGCATAATAGGCACCAACTGGACAAAGAATAATATAGAAAATATATTCAGTCGCCGGATGAACTCCTAAAAATGGTTCCGTAGCTATGTAAGTTGGTCTAATATAGAGGGCTGTACCTTCTGAATGAGGAACCCAATGTTGTTCAATTGATATTAATTCTTTTAAGGCATTAATTGTAAATTCAATGTCAATTTTTGGCATGCACATCCTAACAGCAGAATTCTGAAGTCTTTCGAAATTTCTTTCAGCGCGAAATAAATATATTCCATCATCTCTCCTATAGGCTTTTAATCCTTCAAAAATAGCTTGTCCGTAATGGAGTATACATGCAGCGGGATCAAGAATTAAGGGACTGTATTTTTTTATCTCAGAATCATACCAACCTCTTCCTTCATTATAATGCATAATGAACATATGATCCGTGAATAGCGTACCAAAACCTAAATTACTTTCATCATCTGGAAGCTTCCCTCTTTCATTTTTCGGAATCGTACTTATTTTTAATTCCATTTTTTCTCACGTTTTTTCATTATCATTTTATATTTAAATTTTTAACTTATTTCTTAAAAAATTTTGGGTATATAATCAAAATAATTTATGAAAGGAAAAAAGAATTATTAATTATAATTCTCAAACTAAAATACTAAAATACAACTGCTATAGCAGCAATTATAATCATTGCAAGTTTCTCTCTTTAGTATTTCAAAATTAAGATTCATAATTAAATCAATAATTATGATTTCAAGTTTAAAAAGTTTTCTAGCAAAATTATATTTTACCAAAATAATATCTGAATCAGCTCCTTTTTAATTATGTCCTTGGTTTTGTACAAACATAAATAAAATTAATAGATTTTACTTCTATTATTATGATCATTAAATTCCATTTTAAGACTCATGATTAATTCGAAAAAAGTTAATATAATTGGATTAGGGGAAGTGGTTGTCGATTGGGTAGCTGAAATCCCACATTTCCCTAAGCCAGATGAGAAGATTGACGCATTAAGCGAGAGTTACTTTTCTGGAGGAGTCACTGCTAATTATTTAGTAGCAGTTGCTCGTCTTGGGGGTTCTTGTGGATTTATTGGGAGTGTCGGTGATGACTCATATGGAGATTTTTTAATTAAAGATTTCCAAAGAGAAAAAGTTGATACTACATATACTTTAAAGAAAATTGGGAAAAAAACACCTGTGAATTTCATTTTTATTGCAAAAGGTGAAAAAACAATTATACAATCACCCCATATGCAGACAACTAAAATTGAGATTTCTGATTTGGAAGAGAGTTATATTGCAAATTCAAAGTTATTACATACAACGATTATTCATCAGGATGTGACAGAGAAAGCTATATCCATCGCAAAGGAAAACGATGTTAAGATAAGTATCGATTTAGAATCTCAAATTGCGAACCGTGGTTGGAATAATTTAAAGAGAATCTTGTTAAAGGCTGATATTTTAATTCCTAATAAAGAAGGAGCTAAATCTGTTACAAATAGTAAAACTCCTGAAGAGGCAGCGAAGATTTTAATTAAAAAGGGAATTCCAATAGTAATTATAACAATGGGAAGCCAAGGAGCTTTAATTACTACTAAAAATTTTCAAAAAATAATTTCTACATACAATGTTGATAATATAATTGATACAACTGGAGCGGGTGATACATTTAATGGCGCTTTTTCATTTGGATATTGGATTAAAAAATGGGATTTAGAAAAATCATGTAGATATGGAAATGCTGCAGCCTCAATAAAAATTCAAAAACTTGGTGCTCGAACTGGGATGCCTAGCGAGGATGAATTAAAAAATTTCTTGAAAAAAAAAAAGGATCCATTATTTTATTAAATTACTAGGACTAGATTAAATATTAATTTATGAGACATATATTGATATAACCATTAGGATTTTTTATTAAATCGTGAATTTTTTCCTTGAATTTTTCAATTGATATTTTATCAACTTCTCTATTGAAGGGATAAGCTGCTATTAAAATTTCCCCTAATTTATTATGACTTCCCATTAAAAATCCGCTTTTTTCATTGTTATATTTTAATGTAAATAGAATCACTTTAAAATGGTTGTAAGACATAATTGAATTAGTATTACCAACTTCAATAACTTCTTCAAGATTTTTAAAAATGATTAAATTCTCCCTTATTTCGCTTAATTTTTTTAATTCTATAAAAAAATTAGAAGGTAAGCTAATTGGTTTATCAATTTTTCTACTCTTAAATGTAAGAGACAATTTATTTTCGTATGAATCTTTAATGCCTTTAAAAAATACTTTGTAGATATTAGAACTCATAAGAATTTGAATTGACTGTTTTTGTTAAGTTTTCAATTAAAAATTAAAGGTAAAATATTAAAATTCCAATTTGTAGATCAAAACTGAAAAGCATCCAATTATTGTTGGATTAAAATATTATCTTCAGAAAAACCTTGATCTATTAAGAATTTCTTGAGTTTAAAACGGTGATCGCCCTGTAATTCAACTATATTTCCTCTTACTGTTCCTCCGGACGCACACTTTTTCTTAGCTTTTGTTAATATATCTTTGAGGTTTACATCAAAATTTCCTTGGAATGTAACAACAGTTACAACACGCCCCCATTTACGTCTATCATTAGAAATAATGATTTGTTGATCATCTGCGCTTAAGCTGTCGCAGATGCATAACTCTTTTGGAAAACTACATAATGGACAAATTTCTTCGTCTTTAATGCTCTTTTTTCACAACCTTTATTATAAAATTCATTTAATTTTGAGTAATAAAAAATAATAGATTAAAATCTTTTAAAAACCTTTCACTCTTTATGCAATATTTTATCTTAGTTTAAATTAGTTTGATTTTAAAATTTTTAAAATGAAATGAAGATCTAATAAATATTTCTAAAAAGATATAAATTCTGAGTCTTAGATATATTTATTAAAAAATAAAAAGATTCTAAAATAAATTATGGAAAGTTCTTGGATTTTTAAAGTTATTGTAGCAGGTGCTGGAGGTGTAGGTAAAACCGCTATGATAACTCGTTACTGTACAGGAGAATTTCAAGAGGGATATAAGATGACGATTGGGGCGGGATTTCATACCAAATCTGAAACTCTTGATTCAGGAGAATCTATAAAAATGCAATTATGGGATTTTGCAGGGGAAAGGCGCTTTAGAGATTTATTACCAGATTACTGTAGAGGAGCAAGTGGTGCATTTATATGTTTTGATATTACAGACTATGATACATTTAGAGAAATACCAGAATGGCTAAAAATCATTAGACAGAAAGCAGGATTTATTCCAATTATCCTTATGGGTATGAAATGGGATTTAACAGATCATGAAGCCGATTTTGAAACAGCAAATACATACGCCCAACAAGCGAAATGTAACCAATGTGTATTTTGTTCTTCAAAAGAAAATATTAACATAAATGAATCATTTCAAGCTATGGCAAAGTGGTTGATTTATCATGCAACTCAATCTACGGATTAATTTATTTATTCTAAGTATTTTATCTTATTATTATTATGTGCAAATCGGCATAGAATGATATATTCAAAATATTGAAAATATTTTAATTTCATAACATTCAAAAGAAATTTGGGTCTATCATGATAAGATAAATCAAAGAATTGATGAATCTAAAGTTAATAAAAAGAAAATGCGCCCCCGGCTTTTCCTTAAGCTTGGTGTTCAAACTTAATATGGTTTCCGTTTTGACCAGAGATTGGGCAACAAATCGAACATGCGACCGCCCGGTTAACTTTCGGTCGTACTGGTAATCAGGTACAAATAGCCGGGTGCTATGGGCGGGCTGAGCGTGATAATGCTCAGTGCTCTACCTAACTGAGCTACGGAGGCGCGGTTTTTCTTATGATTTGGTGCTTCTGCCGGGATTCGAACCCGGTTAACGAACCGAGGCGATATTGCATCGATTTGTCGGCTGGGTGAAAGCCAGCTATGCCTAGCTCTTATCATGTTGGTAATGATAAGTTTGGCCGAGCTACACTACAGAAGCTTTTTTTTATTTATCATTCTTTAATTAACAGAATTTAAAAATTATTATTTAAGTATACTTTGTTAATTAATTTTAAATTTTAAATTTTTTCATATTAGAAATAGAATTCTATTATTAGAGATAATCTTAAAATAATGCGGGAAGAGGGATTTGAACCCCCGAACTTCTATAAGACTGGATTCTAAGTCCAGCGCCTTAAGTTGGGTTTCGACAAAGGTCGTGCCACCTTTAACCAGACTTGGCAATTCCCGCATATTTATTAAAAAAGATTGAAATAATAATAATAATAATAAAACTCTAAGAAATTAATAATTTTATGATCAGAGAATTATTTGGTTTATTTCATTAAGAATAAATACTTTGCAAAATCATTTTTTTATTATTTTACAATCCATAAAAAAATAGTTATTTATTTATAAGAAATATAATTAAAAGGTTAAAAATAAAAAAAATCATTATTATTTAAGTAATAAGATAAGATTAAAATTTATTATTTAAGAAAAAAAAGGCTTGATTATCTTTAATGAGTGTAAGAGAATCTTTAATTAAACATTTAACATCTATATTACGAGCATCATCTGGCACAATATTAGTAATCCTGTGTGATCAAAATGGTCTTTCAATCGCAAAGATTGGAAGAAAAAGCGATTTAGATATAAATCCCAATCAAATTACGAGCCTAGCAGCAGCAGCTTTTACAGCTAGCGAAGAAAATTGGTATGATTTAAAGATAAATTCTCAAGTTGTATCATTCTCCTACTTTGATAAGGTATGTTTAATAACAATCAGAATTAATGAAACTCTCTTAACAATAGTACACGATTATCATAAAGAATGGCCACTGGACCCAGATAGTTTAGCAAGCTCTATGTATTATCTAAAACAGAAAGTCGGAGAGTTTTTTGGAGGGAGTGTCGCATCGGATTCGCAACTTGAAGAATTTTCTAATAAAGTTAGAAGTGCTATTTATCTATTTGGAATGGGAACAGATGTTTCTTTTGTATCTTACACACCTAAAAATTTTGATACAACAAATTCCTTACCATTTATTAGTACAATATTAGATTCAATACAGAATCCGATATTCATTAGATATAGTTTAGTAATTCCATCAGGACTAACACTTGATGCTCGAGAGGTTAGTGGGCAAAATTTACCCATTTCTATTGAGGCCTTTTCAGCTAATGCAAATGTGGCTTTTCAAAAAATGAAGGAAGAATCTGAAGGAATTTCTATTGGCGAATTATTATGTTACATTGCTATTTCTGGAAAGGATCCTGAGAATTTTTATGGTTTAATTACTTGTCCTTCAGGAAAGTTAAAGTTTTCAAATACTAAGGGAACATCAAATATTGAAGATGTCTCATTCATAGGTCTTTTTACTTTAGCATATGGAGGGATACCAGTAATGGGTGAATCTAGAAATATTATTAATTCAATATTAGAAATTATTGGTAAAGAAAAAATTACAGAAAATTTAATTAAAGCAATCAATGTTCTTACTAGTTCTAAATATGAATAATTTTGAGTTTTAATTGATTTTTTAATTTGGGGTAAAATTTCTAGAGGAAAAATATAATGCATAGCTTAGAAAATTCTGAAATTCTTCCTAAATTATTTTGTTTACATTATAACGAATGTGATCCGAAAAAATGCTCAGCTTTAAAACTAAAAAAACTTAATCTACTAAAAAAAATTAATAATATCAAGGGTTCTCTAAAAAATGCAATAATTTTAAATCCGTTTTCTCAAAAGGAAATTGCACTAATTGACAGAAAAAATATAATTAAACATGGTCTTATTGTAATTGATTGCTCCTGGAAAAATATTTTAAAAATTAAGAAAATTAATTTTGATAACTGTCGCAGATTACCCGCCTTAATTGCTGTAAATCCAATTAATTATGGAAAATGGGAAAAGCTTAGTTCCGCCGAAGCTATAGCTGCTGCACTTTATATAACTGGGTTTGTTAAATTTGCCACTTTAATTCTATCGAAATTTTCATGGGGGAAAGAATTCTTTAAGTTAAATAATTTAAAATAAGTTTTAAAAGTTTCAAAAAGACAATATATTTTTAAAAACTAAAAGATATAAAAAAAAGGTTTAAAAAAAGCAAAAGAGGATTTAATCCCCGCCGCCTTTAGAGAGCCCTGAAGCAGCAATAACATCATCTATCTTTAGAATCATAGAAGCAACTTCAGTAGCAGATTGAATTGCTTGCGTTAATATTGACAAAGGCTCAATTACTCCCAAATTTACCATATTATCTGGTTTTCCTTCATCGATGTTTACTCCGTATGAAATGCCTTCTTCACCTTCGTGTTTAGACCTTAACTCAACGATCAAATCTACGGGATTATATCCAGCATTTTCTACTAATGTCTTAGGAATGATCTCTAAAGCATTAGCATAAATTTCTATAGCGAGTTGTTGTCTCCCTCCAATCGTGCGAGCATATGCTTTTAAGCGTTTTGCTAATTCTATTTCAGAAGCACCGCCACCAGGTAATATATATGGAAGCTCTACGCTGGCTTTAACTACACTCAAAGCATCATGGATCATTCTTTCGGCTTCATCAACAACGTGTTCAATACCTGCTCTAATTAATATACTAACTGCTTTAGGATCAGAACATTCTGAAACAAAAATCATATTATCATCGCCAATTTTTTTTTCCTCAACTTTTCCAGCATTTCCCAGATCATTTACACTAATATCGAAAATGTTATTAATAATTTTTGCATTAGTAGCTCTTGCCAATTTCTCCATGTCAGAACGTTTTACTCTTCTTATTGTAATTATATTTTCTTTTGCAAGGAAGTTTTGTGCTTTATCATCAATTCCTTTTTGACAAAAAACAACATTAGCACCAATTTCTTTCAATTTATTAACGCGCTTTTTTAACATATTAGATTCTTCTTCAAGAAATTTATGAATTTGGTCAGGTGTTTGAATTCTTATTTCAGCATCAAATTCAGTTTTTTCAACTTCTAAGGATGAGCTAATTAAGGCAATCTTTGCGTCTCTGACGGATTTAGGCATCATTGGATGAACTACTTCCTTGTCAACTATGATTCCATCAATAAGACTGGTATCTAAAAGGCTTTTTCCTGCTTTTTTAATTATCTGAATTTGATCTAAATCAATTACCTTAGTATCTCCACGGTCTTCTGTTATAGAAGATATAGCTTTAACAGATATATCAGCGAAATGACTCTTTGCGCCAGTAATTAATTTACTATTCATAGCCGTTTCTGCTATTTTAATCAGCGTACTTTTATCATTTATATCTATTTTAGTTGCAAGTTCTTTTAATATTTCTTTACTCTTTAAAAGAGCTTTCCGATAGCCTCTGAAGATGATAGTAGGATGAACTGATTGGTCCATTAATTCTTCTGCAAGATTCAACAATTCTCCTGCAATAATTACGCTCGTAGTTGTTCCATCGCCAACTTTATCATCTTGAGTTTTTGCAACTTGAATTATCATTTTAGCAGCAGGATGTTCTACATCAATTGTATCGAGAATTGTTGCACCATCATTTGTTATCGTAACATCCCCTAAGGAATCAACAAGCATTTTATCCATTCCTTTTGGTCCCAGAGTCGTTCTGACTGCTTCCGTTATCGCCTTAGCTGCAGCAATATTATTTTTTTGGGCATCTTTTCCTTGTTTTCTTTCGGTCCCTTCTTTTAAAATAATTATAGGGACCCCTGATAATTGTGACATTTTATTTTCACTTTTTTAATTTTTATAAAATAAGTTATTTATATAGATCTCTAAGTCATAAAATTAAAAAAGTTTACGAAAAATCTGAGAATTAGGATTTAATATCTTTTAAAAGATTAATTAAAGAAAATTGAATTTTTATGATGTTAGTTCTTTAATTAAATCTTCTCTAAGTTTTTTAGCCTCGTTAATTCTTTCGACTCTTATAAGGTATTGTGTGTGTGTTGAGTTCCTTTTTTGTTTTAAATCCTCGATGGTTTTTTCTACTTCCAATTTTGACGGAGAACCTTGGCTTACTCTTTTTTCGAGGCACGTATTAAAGCTTTTTAATGATTCTATAATTTTATCAGGTAATATAATTTTATTATTTGTTTCTTCTAATATTACATTTTCTATTCTCCCTTTATCAATAATATCGTTATATTGCTTAGAATCCTTTACTAATTTAGCTACAATTTGATGTGAAATTCGAAAAGGAATACCGCATTCTTTTACCAAAAGTTCAGCTAAATCGAGAGCAAGAATATAGCTATCTTTAAGAGCTGCTATCATCCTTTCGCTTTTTATTTTTATAGTTGAAAATAAACCGATAAGCATGTTTATGATAGAAAATGTAACGTCGAATGAATTTTTAACTAAAGGTTTTAATTCTTGAAAATCTCTGAAATAACCTGTTGGAATAGCTTTAATAATCATAGACATTGTAAAAGAATTTGAAATTATCTTAGAAGATTTGCTTCTAATTAGTTCAACAGTGTCAGGATTCTTTTTTTGTGGCATTACACTCGAAACCGAACAGAATTTATCATCTAATTCAATAAAATCAAATTCTTTTGATGACCAAATCAATAAATCCTCTGATATCCTAGAAAATTGAGTTGCTACTAAGGATAATAACATTAATGTTTCAAAAATATAATCTCTAGAACTTATAGCATCTATAGAATTATTTATTACGCTATCAAATCCTAATAATTCTGCTGTTCTTTTTCGATTGATATTTATACTCGTTCCTCCTATCGCGCAAGCACCTAGAGGATTAGAATTAATTCTTTTATAGATCTCATCTATTCTTTCTAAAAATCTTAAAATCTGAGCGATGTAATTATTTATATAATGGGAGAATACACCTAATTGCCCTCTTTGGAGATGAGTATAGAGAGGCATAAATATATTGATTGACTTTTGGGAGAGTGTTAATAATACATCAAAAAAATCAAATATTTTCTCAGATAAAAAATTTAATTCGTCCCTTATTTTCAATCTTATATCTACAGACACTTGATCATTTCTTGAGCGTCCGGTATGAAGCTTACCCCCAATATCAATTCCAATATCTTCGATAACGCATTTTTCGATAAATGGATGTATGTCTTCAAAACTAAAATCAAAATCTAGTTGATTTTTTAAGAGCTTTACCTTGATTTTTTCAAGTGAAGATAGTATTAACTTTATTTCGTTTTCTTTGAGAATTTTTTGCTCATAAAGCATAATATTATGGACTTCAGTTCCCACAATATCTTCTTCAGCAATCCATAAATCCTCTTCTAAAGAAGATAAAAATTTTAACACTTTTTCGTCAAAGGGACCATCTATACGTGTCCTATATAAATCCTTTTTCATATATTCTCTCCAAAAATAGTTCCGTTTTTATTAATTTAAATAAACAAGAATAAAATGGATGCAAATTTAATTTTAATTATTTTAATTTTAGGTATACTTTCTTTTGTAATTAATATTACCTTCTATATCTATAAGATGAGGGGTTATCCATTAATTAAAATAAAATACTTTATATATGCTTTGTTCGTTGTCTCAATATTTGCTTTTAGTTTGGGATTACCATTTTTTATTTTTAGTGATCCTAAACAGATTTTGGATAGCTTTGAAAATTATCTTTTATTGATAATATTATTTAATGTGTCAATTGTTTTATTGGGAAGTTCAATAGTATTATACATAATGGCGTTTCTTGAGTCGGAGGAAACGATTACTCAGTTAGTAAATCCTTCTCGTTTGAGTTCAAAAAAGGGAAATATTGAAATTGGGAGAATATTAAATGGTAGTTTAAAAAGAAACAAGTTTTTTTTGTCAATTGATGATCTTGCAAAGCATATGTTTATTTGTGGAACAACAGGTACGGGTAAAAGTAATTTCTTACAAAACTTTTTAATAAATTTTACAAAACAATATAAAATTCCTTTTTTTTTAGTCGAATTCAAGGGGGAATACCATTTTCTACAAAAGAGAATTCATGATGTTTTGATACTTTGGCCAGGTAAGAATTTTTCAATTAACATATTTAATCCAGTAAACTCTAATCCATTAATTCATGCAGAGAGAATATTTGATATTTTAAAATCTGGGCAATTTCTAGATGATAAGTCAGAATTCTCTCCACAGATGGAACGGGTATTAGTAGAAATCTTAATAAGTGTTTGTGAAGATAAAAATTTTCAAAATTGGTCTGGTTTTGAAAAAAAATGTAAAGAATATCTTAATAAAAATCAGAAAAATATTCCCATGCTGAAACAAACAATTATTAGCATTAAAAATAGAATAAGAAGATTTTCAACAGGACCTTTAAAAGTTTTATTTGATTCTGAGAAAAATTTTGATGTAAATGAACTTTTTAATAGAAATATTATCTTAGATTTAAGTTCAATAATTCGTTTAGGAGGAGAAAAGGAAGATGCGTTATTTTTCTTGAATATGATTCTGAAATATTTATGGGACTTAAACTTGACACGTGGAGCATATAATTATCAAGGAATTAATCACTTGACAATTATTGAAGATGCTCAATACTTTGCTCCTCAAGATTTAATGAACAAAAATAAATTAACTACTTATTTGGAAGATATTGCATTATTGCAAAGAGGGACAGGTGAATGTTTGATCACCTTAGCAACACGTCCAGACATTAGTAGAGAGATCCTTGCTAATAATGGAGTTGTAGTAACATTCAAAAATCATTTAGAAAAAGATATAATGTGTGAATTATTAAATCTTGAATTAGAGAATAAAAATTATTTATCGATATTAGAACTAGGACAGTGTATCATAAGAACTAATTCAATTAAAGAACCTTTTTTATTATTGGTCCCATTTATCAGAAGAGAGTCAATTAAAGTTTCAGAAATTACCATAAGAAATAATAACTTATTAAGAGGGAATTTTTTAAGTTCAAATTCTAAAACAAAAAAGGTTTCAACTAAATTTGAAAAATCTAAGAAATTAGCATTTAGAGCATTAAAGAATTTAAATTTCAGCATAAAAAATTTAAAAAAAAAAAATATTATGAATTCAAATAAAGATTCTAACATTAAGGATGGATTAAAATCATTAAAAAAAAATATTTGTGATAAATCCCAAGAAGGATTTAACCATCAAAATTTAACTATAAAATATATAACTAAAAAGTATAGAGAACTTGAAAATTTACATAAAACAAAATCATTCGACCTTTTAATAAGGGAATGTAAAAAAACCATTGAAAATATTTTAAAACAAATTTCATTACGATTTGGATTAGACTATGATGGTATAGAAAATTTTCTTGCGAATTTAATTAAAATGAACCCCGGAAAAAAATTTATTCTTTATAATGAAATTAATCAATTTAACAATGCATTGGATGATTTGGATTTAAATAGAAATCAATTTACTCTGGAAAAATCTGAAAAAATATTTCTTTTGACTCAGAATATTTTAAAAATATTAATGCTTAAACATCAAAAAAGAAAGAATGAAAAGAATACAAGCGGATTTAAAGAATATGTAATATCTTCCCCAAAAAAAGATTTACTATCTCAATCCAATGATATATTAAGCAAAAAAATAGTTAATATTAATCAACTTCCAACTTGTAATACTGAGAAAAAAGATCTTGAGGATTTAAAGTTTTATGTAAAGGAATTAATTAATTCACGAGAAAAAAGAAATTAAATTTAAGAGAATTAAAGTTTTATATAATTGAATTAAATAATTATTTTTTTTGTGAACTTAATTGTGACCTTAATTTTTGGAATAGTAGGCAAACCATCATCTGGCAAATCAAGCTTCCTAAACTCGGCCTGCTTAACACATGCGAAAGTAAGCGAAATCCCATTCACGACAATTGACGCAAATAAAGGGATTGCATATGTAAAAATTAAATGTCTCTGTAAAGAATTAGATGTAGTGGATAACCCAAAAAACTCATTCTGTATTGACGGAAATCGTTTTATTCCAATAAATTTATTAGACGTTGCGGGTTTAGTTCCTGATGCACATAAAGGAAAGGGTTTAGGGAATAAATTTCTAAATGATTTGAGTAAGGCCGATGTATTATTACATATTGTAGATGCAACAGGATCTCTTGATAAAACAGGACAGAGGTCTGCTATAGGAGAAAATGATCCTTATGAAGATATTATTTTTTTAGAAAGTGAAATTAATTTTTGGTTTAGAGATATTCTCGAGCGAGAAGATTGGAATAAATTCTCGAATAGCTCTAAAGATAAAAATAAGCTTATTGAGAATTTGCATAAGAGACTTTCTGGTTTGAAGATAAAAAAACACCAAATCACCACAGCCTTAAAAAATTCTAAACTCGAAAATAAATTACCCTTTCAATGGACAAATGAAGAAATACTTGAATTTTCAAAAAATGTCAGGGAAATATCTAAACAAATTTTAATTGTAGCTAATAAAATTGACAAAGAATTAAGTCTAAAAAACTTTGAAAATTTAAAAAAGAAATATAAAGGACCTATAATTCCATGCAGCGCTTTGGCAGAGTATTATTTAAGAAAATTTCATGAGGATAAAATCTTAAATTATATTCCTGGTTCTGTGGATTTTGATATATTAAATCAAGAAAAATTAAGTTCAAAGGAGCTTGAACTCTTAAAAAAGATAAAGATTGAAATATTAGAAAAATTTAATGGAACAGGAGTCCAAAAGATTCTTAATTATGCTGCTTTTCAGATGGCGAATTTAATTAGTGTATACCCAGTTTCCGATATAAATAATTTCTCAGATAATAATAATAATGTATTGCCAGACGTTTTTTTAATAAAAAAAGGAACATTATTGAGAGATTTTGTAAGAAAAAAAATCCACTCTGATTTAGCAAAACATTTTATATTTGGCATTGATGCAAGAACTAAAAAGAGATTAGGAGAGAATTATGAATTGCAAAATGATGATATAATCAAAATTGTGTCTGCTAAATAAAAAAATCCTATTAATCTTCCTTTGATGACAAAAAAACATAAGCTAATATTAAAATGAGTAAAATTATTCCAATTAAGATTAGAAAAAAATTGTATATTTCAATATCTTCGAATTCCCAATCTATTTCATATTCTTCTTGCTGTTGTAATAAAAAAATTACAATAATTGCTAAAACAATAATAAACATCATATTACTATTGAATTAATTTTATATGCTTAAAAAAACTTAGTTTTTAGAATATAAAATGGACCTGACGGGAATTGAACCCGTGACCTCTTGAGTGCAATACTTGCATCAAGCGAAAAGCTTGTTATGCGTCAAGCTTCAGACTAATTTGCATACTGCAAATTAATGATCTTCTACTGATCTACAGGCCCATTTTTTTTTATAACTTTGTTTAGTAATAAGAATGTCTAAAATTAAAATCCTTTTCTTTTTTGAGAAATTTACTATAATGATATAATTTTGAATAGAATTTACTAAAATTTAAATTTAAAAATCACTTAAAATGGTATGGAGCGTGTTTTATAATGTATTCAACTAGTTCTATTGATTGAGCTTGCTTATAAATTAATTTTCAGATTCTTCAAATTTTAAACGAAAATTTTAATATTCTAAAAAAGTTAAGATTTTATTCCACTATTTTTATGGCTATTTAAAAATTAAAATCTATTCTATATTTATTAATAATTATTATAGATTTAATTTAACTCACATAAGAAAAAGAGTAAAAGTTTATTAAAAATTAAAATAGGAGGTGATCCAGCCGCAGGTTCCCCTACGGCTACCTTGTTACGACTTCTCCCTCCTCGCATACTAGAAACTCGATATGACCAGTCTGACCAGACCTCATTTTTAGTACACTCGGATGGAGCGACGGGCGGTGTGTGCAAGGAGCAGAGACGTATTCACCGTGCGATGATGACACACGATTACTAGGGATTCCACGTTCATGTCGGCGGGTTACAGCCAACAATCCCCACTGTGATATGATTTCGGGATTGGTTTCTCCTTTCGGAGTCACAGCCCATTGTTCATACCATTGCAGCCCGCGTGTAGCCCAGGGGTTTCGGGGCATACTGACCTGCCTTTGCCCGCTCCTTCCTCCG
>SDBS01001898.1_pt1 | contig 21031 bp, 17 predicted proteins | sample 2277091 | NCBI WGS metagenome assembly SDBS01 (sample SAMN10404972, study PRJNA504765) | marine sediment metagenome | isolation source: marine sediment core GS10_PC15, 163 cmbsf | place: Arctic Ocean: Southern Knipovich Ridge | collected 2010 | reverse complement strand
CGAGTGGAAAGACATGAAGGACGACCAGAGGGTTATCCGACAGAAGGTGGACGAGTTGTACGACAATCTCGGCATCAACATGACCGACAACCGGTCCAGGCAGCGCATCGTGACCGCCGTGTGCAGTTTCGGAAAAGACTTTCACGTTCTCCTGGGCAAGCCGACCACCGACCTCGACAGGATACGGAAGGCCATCGACAGGGTGCCGATCGACGCGTCGGGTAGGGAGAACTTTCTGAAGGGCATAAACCGGGCAGATATCCGGGCGACCGGGGTCTCCCCGCCGCAGTTTTTGCGGATCAGTGAACATTTTTTTAAGCTTGGCGGCGGTCTCTTCCGGGGAATCGGCGAGAGTAATGTCATTATTGTAAGATTTGGACATTTTTCTCCCGTCCGTTCCCGGAATCACCGGAAACTTGGTCACCTTCGCCTGTGGTTCGGGAAACACATTGCCGTACAAAGAATTAAACCGACGCGCCACCTCTCGGGTCAGCTCAATATGCGGAAGCTGATCTTTGCCCACCGGCACAAAACCAGCGCGGTAAACCAAAATATCGGCCGCCTGCAACAGCGGGTAGCCCAAAAATCCGTAGGAGTCCAATCCCAGTTCAGCGGTCTTTTCCTTGTAACTGGGTACGCGTTCCAGCCAGGGGATGGGGATGATCATCGAAAAGAGCAAATGGAGTTCCGCGTGCTCCTTCACCTGTGATTGCACGAAAATTGTGCATTTTTCGGGATCAAGTCCCGCAGCCAGATAATCAACTCCCACCTGAAATATCCGGTCGGGGAATTCCGCCGTTTTGTCAAAATCTGCGGTTAGCGCATGCCAATCCACAATGCATAAGTACATTTCATATTCATCCTGCAGGGTCACCCAGTTTTTCAGTGCCCCCTCATAGTTACCCAAATGCAAATGTCCTTGCCCTGTCGGCTGCATGCCGCTGAGGATGATTTTTTTCGCCACGTCGTTTCCCTTTCTTTTTTGGGCTGACATGATAATATATCGGAAGTAACTTGAAAAGAGCTAAACAGAACCGATTAACCGGAATTAGAGCAGTTGTCATAAATATTTTCCGTTTGGTATAAAAGATACAAATCCTTGTGGCTGGCGTACGTCCTCGTGCGCCAGCGGTATGGCAGTCAGATGCTGGTGCACCGGGAGGTACACCAGCCACGATATCGGAACGTTCTTTTGACAACTGCTCTAGACGCTATCCGGGTGGCAATGACCGATGAATCTCTCTCGTTAAGCGGAAGAAACCCTTATTCGCGATCCACTTTATAAATCGCCAGGCCGTCAATGACCATTCCTCCTGGCCCGGCATACCCGCCTGTCGAAAGCTGCAATTCCAGGGCATTTCCCGCCGGACAAAAAACAATTGAGTCGGGAGAGAAATAGATCCAGCGTGTTTCTTTTACAGTGATCTTGACCGCATTGTTTCGATAAATGTCGGTCCCCCTTTCCGCGAGAACGATGTCGCTCCACCCCACGCAATGATCGTTCAAGACCCTGGCCCAGACCGCAAATCGGTAATATCCATCGCTTTCAAAGGGCCCCAGGGTCAGCATCGCGGATGGCTGAATGCAGCCACCGTACACCTTTAGGCCTCTCCGGCCGCACCGTGGTGCCGGATCGAGAGTCAACGATGCCGACGAAATACCCCACCACCCGGCTGTATCACTGGGTCGTTCGAAGGAGGTATGGAAAACTCGCTTTCCTCCCGGAGGAGACGTTGAGTGATCCGTACATGCGGAAAACGCCAGGGTGAATACGAACATCAGACCAATGGCGACCTTCATCGATTTGCCTCCGCTCATCGACAGTTGTACACGGAATATATGATTGGCGGGCCCATTTATTCCCCGATTCCGGGTTTTCCCGCATAAAAGCACAGATATCGATTGAGGATGCCGCCATGTCCAATTAATGGACACCCGGCAGAGTACGGGCAAATGAGGCAAAATGCCCGGAATTCCGACCAAAATGCTTGTGATATATGCAAAAATTTGCACAGACTCATTTTGCGGCCATTTCTTTCGGCTAAGAACTCGTCAAAAATCTGGACAATTCCCGGCGGTATGATTAGTGAACCCCGAACGCAGCCAGACGGCTATAATTATAGTTCTCGTTGTGAGACATTATGTTACGCCCGTGAGTATCAGTCTCCCCGTTAATGGAATAGAATTTGCTTAAATATAGCGTGGGGTGCCGCTTTCCTCTATCCTCTTCATACGTGAAGGGTAACCTTTTTAAAACCAGGCGGCACCCTTTTAATTTCCCATCATTGAAGAATGTTGACCATCCCCTATTGCTATTTTGCTTGTCGTCGGTTACGCAAACTATCCAGTTCACGATTTCCCGGACCAAAAATGCACGTTTGGTCACAATTCTCGGTTTTTTGCCATGCCTGGGCAACTATGTCTTGTGTTTAGCGTAGCCAAAAGGATAGAGGGGTGGTGTATGGGCAGTGTTGAGGGGTTTTGACGACGTGCGGCGGCAACGGCAGATTACATCCTGCTCGAGAAGATCAGGTCTATTTATAATTCAGACAAACAAGAATGGTTTGCGCACTGCTTTCGCGGGGCTGTTGGCAGCGCCGACGATCAAGATAGCGGAGATGACGGTTTCGGGCACCTGATCGTCGTCTCCTTTATCGCCCTCACAAGGCCGGGATCCTAAACGGGTCCCGGTTCTTTTTGGCCACATCAAAATGAAATCGGTGCCCCACCCGCCGCGGCGGGCTGTGGGCAAGTAAAAGATTTCCGGAATGTTGGCTTTTTGGGCGGTCCGCCGCGGCGGATCCACATCTGCCCCGGCATTCGTGCGTGCGTGTGGCAGCGATTTATGATCGCGGTTTACGATAGGCCGGTTCCGATTTAGAATATGTCTACCTTGACCAATATTGTCTATTATTCGCTTCGCGAACCGGGGTCAGAGACCCCGGCCATACATGCCTGCGAACGGCAAAAAATTATGGAATACCTGGCGGCTGTTCCAGTATATTCATTGGACAACTGGAATTTGCATCGGCGAGATGTGTGAAGAGAGGGCGTTATGCGCTATATCCGTGAAGTGCTGTTGGGCAGTATTCTTACGGTGGTGGTTTCCTGTGGACTTATGTTAAAATCAGAAAACACTGAAAAGCCGTATCCGCTGGAATCGGCGGTCGGATTTCATGTCGGGCCCGCAATCTACCAGGACAACCGACAGTCACTATTTATCTGGACGACTAAGGGATTTCATACGGCCTGCAACAGGATCGATGGTACATTGTGGTATCACATCCCCAGCCGTCAGGTCAAATGCTCCGTCGATAAGCTAGTCGATCTAAATGGGGCCTGTTCCGCTATTTATACTGTAGCCTTTGATGAATGGCCATTTCCCGATCTGCCGCCCGGCCGATATGCCTTTGAGTTGAAACTGAATTACAACATGGGATTTGCGGTGCAGGATCATTACACGATCGATGCGATCAGTAGCGATAGTCTGGTGGTGACTCCGGTCAAGGCCGATTCCTCGGCGTATTATAACGGAGAAATTGATTGGCTGTGGTAGGGAATATGTACTATGTATGATATATATACATTGAACGTTTTGACGGTATTGGAGGGAATGAAATGCAACATATAATCCGGATCATCCTGGCCGTTTTACTTGCCGCAGCCCTTTCCTGTAGCGATGTTATTTCACCGGACCACGGGAAATTATTGCCCCTTGAGTCTGCGATTGAATTCCGAATTAGTGCAGGCCCTTCAGACCATGGTAATCCCGCTCTGATTGTTCGAACAAAAAAATGGTATATGGATACATGCTTTGAACTTTTGTTTTCGACATTCAATTGTGATCTGTCGGCCAATAAACTGCGGGTTGACATTTATGGCGTGCAGTTTATCTCTTATGGCGTATGCTTCGAGATGCTGGTCAAATCTACCGCGGTTTGGCCGTTGGAGGATTTGCCGCCCGGCGTGTACGCTCTCGAATTGGAAATGCACTATCGTCATCAGGCCTCAGTCGTTGACGATTATATTGTGCATTACTTCCCGCCAGACAGTGTGTCGATTTACCCACCACAGGGCGATTCTTCCTATGTATATGAGGAATTTACACCTTAATGTTGTGGGCGGCAGCTGTCCACATCTGCCCCTCCATTGATCGGAGCATAATGTCGGGTTTCTCCGTCCCCTTAAGCAGGGACGTCGGAACCCGACCGATGGCAATCGCCATTTGATTCAATCTTCATCCTCAAGGCAACCAATTATGGTTGACACACGTACCCAGCCCGGTATGTTTATCAGCCAGGTAGAGGATAGACCATGAAACTACGCGTATTAGTTGTCGATGATGAAGCCGCCCAGCGCAAGCTGGTCGGCGGGTTTCTCAAAAAACAGGGGTACTCGGTGACCACCGCCGCCTCGGCCGAGGAAGCCGAATCCGCCGCCGAGGGCAAGTTTTTCGAAATCGCCGTGTTGGATATGAAAATGCCCGGCAAGACGGGGCTGGAGTTGTTGACTGAACTGAAAAAAAACAATCCCGATATCCAGGCGGTGTTTGTTACCGCATTCGGTACGCTGAAGACCGCGGTCGAGGCGATGAAAGCCGGGGCGTTCGATTTTCTGACCAAGCCGGTCGATCTTAGTCACCTGCTGGCCATTCTCAATAAGGCGGGAGAGAAGCACCTGCTGCTTGACGAAAACAAATACCTCCGCGAAAAGCTGGAGGAATCATATCGCGATTCCGAGATCATCGCCGAATCACCGCTGATGAAAGAGGTTTTTTCCACGGTGGCGCGGGTGGCGCAGTCGGATTCAACGGTATTGATTCACGGTGAAAGCGGCACCGGCAAGGAACTCATCGCCCGCGCGCTGCACCGAGCCGGACCACGACGGGAGAATAATTTCATCGCCATCAACTGCGCGGCCGTACCCGAAACCCTCCTCGAAGCCGAACTCTTCGGCGCCGAACGCGGCGCCTATACCGGCGCCGTCACCCGCCGCATCGGCCGTTTTGAGCTGGCCGATCGCGGTACGCTGTTTCTCGATGAGGTGGGGGACATGCCCGCTTCCATCCAGGCCAAACTCCTGCGCGTGCTCGAACTAAAATCGTTCGAGCGTCTCGGCGGCAACGAAACCGTGGAAACCGATGTCCGCGTCCTCGCCGCTACCCATCAGGACCTCCAGCAAAAAATCAACGACGGCACTTTCCGCAGCGATTTGTATTATCGGCTCAATGTCATCCAGATTACCCTGCCGCCCTTGCGCAAACGTCCCGAGGACATCCTCCCGCTGGTGGAAAAGACGATCAAGCGGCAAAACGGAAAACTGAACAAAAACATCTCCGGGATTACCGCGCCAACTAAAGATATTTTGCTGGGCTACGCCTGGCCGGGAAACGTCCGCGAATTGTTGAACCTCGTTGAGCGGGCTTGTGTGCTGTCGCGCCGCGACGTTCTGGATGTTGAGGATTTCCCGATCCCCGCCGGTCAGGAAACCAGCAGTACCGGGACGGTGCGGTTTGCCGACACCAACACCCCGTTGAAAACCGTCGAGCGCAATCATATACTCCGCGTACTTGAGACCCACGACTGGCAACTACAACAGTCCGCCGATATTCTGGGTCTCCACCGCAATACATTGCGCCAGAAAATGAAAGACTACGAACTGGCCCGGTAAAACGGACCCTCCGCAGCAAGAAAATTACGCCGGCCGGTAATCATCTCGGCCACGAAATCACCCCAGTCCGTCCCGTTTTTACTTGACAAGGATTTCCCGGACCGTAAATTAATTATGTTGAGCAGGGTCTGAACGATGAAGTATAGTTGGGCGGCAGATTGCTGGCTATATTAGAATGCCGGGGGGGCTGTTGTCAATGTTACAGCCACGGCCTGACTTGGAGGTGTCTATAGGATAAGTTAGCAATTGTTTCCGTGTAGTACCCTTCATTACTGCAAATTTTCGTATACGAGGCAGTTTTGGCCTCAATCCCTCACGGATCGGAGACGTGATGGTATATTTAGAATACGACTCCCACAGGGTGATTACCCTTTGTCTCTCACCAGATTTACCGGCAGATTGCTTATATGGCAGTTCTCCGATTTCAATCGAATACCGATTAAAATCACGCAAATTCGTAACCCCGGAACGCGGGAGATACATATGATATGTTGGTGTTCTGTTTGCCGGACAGAAAGATAGACCGGCTCATTTCAAGTAACCGTTTAAGCATTAATTTATTAAGGAGAGCAATATGATCGGGATAAGATTTACTGTACTGCTGCTCGCCTTCTGCGTTTGCGTGCTTGCTGTTGCCCCAGTGTATGCGGCCAAGGAAAAGGCGGACCCACAGGAGCGACCGGTGCGCTTTAGGCACCGTTTCCCGACCCATATGACTATCGAGGAAGCGATGCAGTACGAGCAGCGGGTTGCGGATCGCGCGGAGTTTGCCCCGGAAGCGGAAGAGGACCAAAGCTTCGTCCCGGCCACCGGCACCGGAGGTTTAGTCCCCGGTGAGATCAAGAATTATCCCATTCCGCCGAATGCAATTTACTGTGGCGAAACAACTTGGGACTTCCAATGGCATGGCGGACCACAGCGTTCGATTGAGCATGCCATCGATTTCATTGACGGCGATCGGTATATTCACGTGGTGTGGATGTGCCTGAAGAGTTATATGCTTCCCGATTCCAGCCGCAACGTCCACTACAACTGTTACGATTGGACGATCCCCGGTTGGACCGTCTCCACCGACGATTGGGGTGGCATGCCAATCGTCGAGTACGATGAGCGCAGCGGGTATGCCCACGTGGAATGTAACGCGGCCGGCAATGCCGTCGTTTTCCACCACAGTGCGGTGGTAGACGCCGTGTCCTTCTCTAGTGTCACCCAGTTTGCGATTCCAGGAATGGGTATCTACGACGCGGACCTATTGCCCAGCCTGGTCGGCCAGGAAAACATCTACCCACGCGGCGCAATCGGGACTGAGGAAATTGAGGAAAGTCCGCAGACCACTTATGAGGTCTACCACGTTGGTGCGCAGGACTCCGGCCCCGGCGCAGGCGACCCGGCTTATACCGCCTACTGGCGATGTGCATACAATACCGACCTGGCCGATTACGAATGGCAAGGTCCGGTGCCGATGTCCCAGACGATGACGATATCTCATGAGTTTGCGGCTAACTACGATCGAGTGATTATGGCCTATGCCCATGCCCGGAATTACGGCGTCGGTCGCAACCAGTACGACAACGACCTGGTGTACTTCGAATCCACCGAAGCCGGCGCGGACTGGATTGCCGAAGGCGGGCGCGATCTGGATGATGTTGACGCCGGTGTCGCTTGGAACGTCACTAGTTACGTCGATTCCGACCCACACCGCGTATATGTTGACATCGCCGTAATGTTCGACTTTTATGGTTGGCTGCATTTCCTTTTCACAACTCCGGGCTACAATGACGACGCAGGCATGATTTCCGTCGGCCCGACTGTTATGCAGCATTGGTCTGAGGGTTCAACGCCGAATGCCAATGCTCAGGTTTCCGGCGGCGTCCCGATTGGATACGTGGACGGCACGGATGCTTTCCACAGCATCGCGGCGTCGGCCATGTGGGGGGCAAATAATCCCAACCGGGCCAACGACGGCTCTTCCGGGGCTTGGAATCGTTATATCTCCAAGATGACTCTGGGGCTTGGCGACGGCTCAACCATTTGTAATGATCCAGACAACAACAATACCAATGAAGGCTACCTGTATGCCTGTTATACCTTGTTTGGCGGTAAAGATTTTCTGGATAAAGAGGATGCCTCGAAATCCGGATATCAAAACGGCAACATCTATATCTCGATGTCCAACGACAACGGATTCACCTGGGATCGCGGGCGGTGCCTGACCACTGCCAACGGTATATTCGGCAGCGCCCCGACCCGTTCGCCGGGTTGCAATTGCCCAACCGATAGTATCGGCGCCCCGGAGTGCGACGATCCCTGCCGGTCCGAACACTGGGGCTCCATCGCCAAAATCATCAACGACACGCTGCACGTGTTCTACATTTGCGACTATGACGCTGGTGGTATCCCCCACGACGAAGGCCACTGGGCGGTGAATAAGGCCGTTTATCACCCGCTGATTGGTGGAGGCAACCCGTGCCCGATTATCGCTCCGATACTCGGCGTAACGATGACTGCCGATCCGAATTGCGAATACCATGGTGATCTGGCCCCCGGTCTGGACCCAATAGATCTTGAGACACTCACCATCAACAACTATGGTAACGCCGATCTGATTTACTCGATCGACATCAATCAGCTCTCCGGTGGTCCGAATAACTGGATCCTGATCGACGGCGGTACCAGCATTGCATCGACGACTATCCCCAAGGGCGGCGAGCCCGAGGAATATGAGATTATGATGGACGCCGATGAAACTCCCGGCAAAGGGATGTACCAGGCGGAAATTGAGATTACCCATAACGATGCGGCCGAGGTAAATCCTTTTGTTATTCCGATTAGCTTCTTCGTGGCCGATTCGTTTGTCTGCGGGACCGGCACGGTTATGACCACACCATGTGTGGCGCTCAACGTCTCCAACGTCGAATCGTGGGGTCGTGAAGATGGCGACGGTGGCATGTGGTATTATAACGCGACCGACAATGACACGTTGTACAACCCGATCAGTGACGCTTCGCTGGTGATTGTCAACAAGACGGCGACCGCCGCATCGGAGACCAACGATACGATCGCCTACCGCGACATCTTCACCAACGTAACTGCGGGTAACCCGGGCTTCCGTGCGTTGGAAGATTTGAAACTGTCGTACAATGCGGCGACTAATGAGTCGTTGGGTGTGGCCAATCAGGTAACTGTCGATTCGCTGATCGGAATTACGGTACAGTATTGGTTCCCGCAGGACCCGGATAGCTGTGAATTTGTGCGCATGAAATTCAGCATCTATTCGAACACCTTCTCCGATCCTGACCTGATCATTGGCGCCGCCGCGGACCTCGATGTCGGCAGCACCACGCTGGAAGACGACGATACCAGGCGGACCTCGAACGGTGACATGGGTGGCTGGATCCCGGCTTACAACCTGATCTACAGCCATGGGACCGAAGTGGATACGCTGATCGCTTATCCCGATACGGTGGACGTCACCACGCAGTACGCCTCGGGGATGACGGCGTTGACTTGCGAACCAGTCAAACGTGCGGTAGTCCAGAGCAACCGGGATTACGTCTATCCGGAGGGTGGCTACACCGACCAGTATCTCTTTGAGGAGTTTGACTCCGTTGGGGTAACGATCTGGGTGGACCTGGATGCAGGAGGCGATGCGGATGAATTGGACTACGTCGACGATATCCACGTCCTCTTGGGCGTCAAGGAAGTTACACTCACCGAGGATGCGTGGGAACAGGACGGCATGCATATCCTCCATATCGCGATGGTGACCTCGACACAGGCCGAGGAAGATGTAGAGGTGTCCGAATACATGTCGCCTTATGAGGGCTACGTCGAAGACCTGATCGAGCAGACCAAAAAGGCCTGGAAGAAGGGTTTTGGCTGGGGCGGCGACTTCGCGGTCAATGCTCCGCTGTCCGAAGCGAATCCATATCCGATTGAAGCGGGTGGCTCGCTGTATCTGAATGCCACCGGCACGCATGAGGATGGTATCGGTGGTGTTTGTTGCGGCTGTGACTTCTCGGTCGTCACCGTGGTGCCGGCCCCGACTACCGGCGAGATCACCCTCGTGGACGATGGCGACTGCCGCGCCCACCTGGCGGTTTCCAGCGATATCGGTCCGGGTGGTACATATACCGTAACCGTGGCGGTCGCCGATATGTGCGGTGACCAGACCGACGAGTTGACGTTTGACATTAATGTTGAGTCCTGCAACTGCGGCGCCTTGGGTGATATGAATGCCGATGGCGTGGCCCACCCCATGGACGCCGTTTACGTGATCAAGATCGCTTATCAGGGGTTGGATTGCGGCGTGTATCCTGACGGTTGGAATTGCCCATGGGCGCTTGGGGATGTGGATTGTAACGGCTCGGTTGATCCATTGGATGCCCTACGGATGATCCTATTTATTTGCAAGGATCAGGATGTGCTGTGCGATCGATGTTCAACGGGTAAGTGACATGAAGCAGTGCATTTGTTTCAACCGTAAGAGGAGATAATGAACGACAGCATAAAATCAATTTGTCTGCGGAGGTGCATGATGAGGTTAAGATTGGCGATCCCGGCCATAGTGGTCGTGCTGATTTCGGTGGCGGATACGTTTGCCGCGTGGGACATTGAAATCGAAAGTAAAGAAGTTAGTGCAGGTGCAACCAATGTGACGCTGGATTTTACCGTATCCTGGGATATCGGCCTGACCTGGCTGACGATTCCGGTAATCGTGCGGGAAAATACGCCGGGGTCATTCTGGGCCAGCGTCCTTCCGCTAGATACTTTTGGTGGTACCGTCCATGGCGTCACCTGGAAATGGCCCGAATGGTGGGGAGACGAAATTGCGGAGGTGAGACCGGGCCCTGGATGTGATCCCGAAGGAGATACCGGTTATGATGGTGTATCACCCGATCATTTCGTGGTTAACGCCCTAGCCTTTTTCGCGCTGCCGGCGGAATCATCTGGGTGGACAGTATTGACCATAGAATTCGATGTTACCTCGACACCGGGTTCTTTTGAGTTTGACACCGCCTGCTTTACTGAGCACTTGCCCGCAATCTTCATGGTTGACGATGTTGCTTGCGGGACGAATCATGGCCCAATCGGGTTGAACGACGCGACGTTTACCAAGGGGGTCGTCACCATTACCGAGAGCCCCTGCATATGCGGCGCAAAAGGGGATATGGACAACAGCGGCGGCGTGGGTGATCCGCTCGACGTCCAATTCCTGGTGCAATATGTCTATCTAAGCCAGGATGCCCGGGTTTATCCCGAAGACTGGAACTGCCCGTATGACCTCGGTGACCTGAATTGTGACGACCATGTCGATCCGCTCGATGTCGCGTATATGACGAGTTTCGTTTATCTACAGCAAGACGCCATCTGCGATGGGTGCAGTCCATGACCGGGGAAAATCGGTTTAGGGTATGAAATGCTATGGGCCGGGTGCGAATGCTCCCGGCCCATTTGATCACCGATACCCCCTGCCACGCCACGCCTGCTTAATCCCCACGCACAGAATCACACCCGCGCCATGCCCCGGATTTGTGCATCCGGCTCAATCACCCTCCATTTTTTCCGGTATAAAACTGGCCGCCGCTGCGTCCACTCTCCTGTATGCCAACGAGTTACGGCAAGCTGTCCAAATCCGCATCATTTCGGCATGCAACCTGCAATACATCCGGGCAGGCAAAGGAGGAAAACATGAGAAAAACAATGAAATACACAATCCTGGTGGTGCTTGCAGCGGTCGTCCTGGTTGGATGTACGGTCGAGAAAACGGTTGTCCAACCGGCCGAGGACTGGCAGCCCCCGGCCACCCCACGCGGGGTGACTTCCATCACCGGTGACGGCTATGTCGAAATCCTGTGGTTCGAATCCGATGAGTCGGATCTGGCGGGATATCGCGTCTATCGCTCCGGGAACCTCAACGGGACATATGTACATCAAGCGACTGTCCAGACCGGTTACTTCTTCGATGATAACGTGGTCAACGGGACGACATATTATTACGCAGTCGCCGCTTATGATTACATCGGGAATGAATCGGACCTCTCGCCGGAAAATGTTTTTGATACGCCCCGGCCGGCCGGTGCGGACTTGGTGTTGTACGATCCCGAGTACCGTCCCGATCTGGCGGGATACGATTTCTCGAGCGCGCGGCGCGTTGGTTTCGACAGCCCGAGTGCCGACATCATCGTTGATTATGATGAGGATTTGGCCGTGTTTTTCATCGATGTCGGTAATGTGAATACCGACATTCAAGACTTTGGCTATACCGAATCGCTGGACGAGGTCGACTGGGCGCCGGAGGACGGCTGGTCGGAGTTGGGCTGGGTCGAGGTTATCGAGGGCCATTCCTACATCCTCTGGACCGACAATAACCGTTTTGCCAAGTTCCGCATCGTCGATACCGACGGCAACTCGATCCTGCTCGACTGGGCCTACCAGCCGGACATCGGTAATCCGGAACTGTCGCGGCCTAACAAGGAAGCGGGATTCCTGCGGTCCAACGCGCGGACGAAAGCGATGCGGTTAATTAAGTAATCAGGGAATGAGCAGGGAGATTGGCGATGCTGAAAAAAATGATCATTACGACCGTGGCGGTTTTTGCCGCCACCCTCGTGTCGGGATGTGTCATCACCATCGAAGAACGTTGTGACCGACACCCCGATCGCTGCTATGACTGCCATTATAGTTGGGAGCTCGACAAGCTGAGTGTCGAGGTGACCTGCAAGGAATATGAAATCACGATCGTCTCCCATGGGTACTGGTACAAACCCGTCGGCGCGGACGATACGCAAAAGAATTTTCAACTGTTAAAGGCGCATGAATCCGGCACGGTACTCGGGCCGGACAGCCCGTAAACTACAGAGGGGAGATGGTGATCATGAAACGCCTTAGTCCTGTTTTGTTGATTACGCTGTTGGCGGCCCTGCTGGGCGGACCCTCGGTTTCCGCAGACCCGCAGGTCGAGGGTCGTATCGGCATCGACGTCGGCGGCTGTATCCGCCCCGACTTGGAGGTTTATGTGTGGCCCGACCGGGGCGTGGACGGCGTATATCATCCCGGTGATCCGATCAGTATTTTCTTTGAGGTTACCCGCGATTGTTATGTCGTCCTGTATGACCTCGATACCCGTGGGCGGCTGCACATTCTCTTTCCGTTCGATCCCTGGCAGGACAATTTCGTGCAAGCCGGCCGGGTGTATGAGTTACCGGGTGACTGGGATGATTTCGCCCTCACGGTGGAGGGCCCTACCGGCACCGAGTATATCCAGGCCATCGCCTCGCCCTACCCCTTTGATTTACCCGATTGGCCGATTTATATCAACTCGCCGGGGTATTACCCCTCGACCTGCCCCGATCCCGCGTGGCGCGATTTTCGCGCGGGCAATGACCGGATTGCCTATATCCATAGAATCAACCGGAAACTCACCCATCACCGGTGGGAATACTGCGCTACCGACCTGGCTCGGTTTTACGTGCAGCGCCGGCCGTTATGGAGACCACCCCCTTATGAGCGGTATCTCCATCTCGATCCCTGGCCGGATATCTATTATGGTGATATCTATATTGGCTGGCCGATTGGCGCCCGCATCTATATCGATGGGATCTTTATCGGCATCGCCCCGTGTTATGTGCCCCGGTTGCATTTCGGGTATCACTGGATTCGCTGCTATGACGGCCACCGGCTGCTGCGCGAACAGCGTATCCGCTATCGGCACAAACGGGCGTACCGGAAAGACCATCCGCGCCAACGGTTTACCGGCAGGTTCCATGATGAGATCTTCCGGACGGCGCCCGGCGTAAAAGTGAAGAAAACGCGCCCCACGGTGCCTGCCGCCGGGAAGGGGTACAAAAAGTCCAAACCGGCGCACTCTCCTGCGGGTAAAATAGACCGAGGTCGGTCGGGAGACAGCCGGGCATGGGAGAAAAGCCGGATGTCCGGATCACCCGGAAAGCGGGTGGAAAAAAACGTAGTCCACCGTGCCATAAAAACGGAGCGCACGAAAAAACGGAGCGGCTTTTCGAAATTCATTGCAGCTGCCGGGCGGGCCGTGGCCGGTGAATTGAAGAAATCAGACAGCAAAAGGCGGGATTCCAGCCGAGTGTCCGGGAAAAAATCGACCGGCGGAAAAAAGAGTGAATCAACCGCAAAAGCGAAATCGAACAAAAATCGAAGCTCTTCGAAAAAGAAAAATCGTTGAGTTGGCGCTTAATCTGGGATTGACGGCTGACGACATCTTGTGTATATAGTAGTAGATGATGGGAGTGATTTGAAATGACCACGAGCGCAAACCGGAGATATGTGCGGCTTTTTGTCGTGGGGATTTTGACCTTCGGCGTCCTGCTTTTATGGGTCTGCTCGGCCGGGGCGGTGAAAGTCGTGAAGGAAAAATCCAAACAGGTCGAAACCGACAAAAAACCCGCGGCAACCGAACAGAAACACGACAGCAAGGCGACAACCACCCGCACGTTATTGGAAGCCGTTAAGTCGCAGAAAGACAGCGGGACCTCCACTGATTCACGGGACACGTGGATCGACGAAAATCGCGACGGGGTTAACGACCTGATGAAGAAGCCCAAAACCAAATCATCAGATAGAATCCGGATTAGGAGAACCGAGCCGGTGCCCCAAACACCTGCGCCGTCCTCCACCGTGAAGAAAAAGGAGCCGCCCGTCAAGGGAAAAGAATCACCCGTCAGGCAGAAGGAACCGAAGAAGACGGAAGACGACTCCGCGAAAAAATTACGCCGTCGTTAGGGTTATCCCTGTCAACAGTGCACGGCGCCATGCCCTGGAGTCTGATAGCTCTCGATCTCAATCGAAACCCGCCCCGAACAGGTTCGGGGCGGGTTTTTTTATTATTGCTCGCTATCGTATAATCCATATTAATTGGCTGGCCGGTGGAGCGGCAAAATCGGTGGACTGTGGCACCGAAACCCATACCGGCCCCGAGATCTTATTTGATGATGCGGGGGTGGAGATCCCGGGCGAGTGTCGGCAGCATCTACGTTGATTTGACCGTCCTCGTGCTGGCCGTCGCCGAAATCCACCAAGACGACCGAGGATTGATCTGGCCGGAGGCAGTGGCGCCGTTTCAGGTGTAATTGATGGCGGTCAAGCCGGATGATGACCGGCAGCGGATGACCGTGGCACGTATGGAAACGGAGTTACTGATGGCAAATGTAGGAGTCTTCTATGATGATCGCCGGGGGAGAGTCGGGGGTAAATTCAAAGATGCCGATTTACTCGGTGTACCCCATCGGGTTATCGTCGGCCCTCAAGGATTGAAGAAAAATGCACTCGACTGGGAAAACCGACAAACTGGCAAAATCACCGAGTTGGCAATTCCCGCCACGGTGGAATATATTGTCGAATATTTTCAACAAAAGTCAAATACTAACGTAACCTCTTGACGGACAAGAAATAAACGGATCGGGAGGGGTGTTTGCCATAATGGACCGGACTTTTCCGTGCTCGGCCTTGGCCCAAATCCGGGAAGGCAGTGGCCGAAAAAAAGTCTTGCCGTAAAAGGCGATCTGGTTATATTACTTAGTTTTGGGTGGGCAATCCGCCCACCCTTTTGTGGTATTACGTGGCGTCGGGTATTGGACGCCACGGTGGGTGTGGGTTGTAAAAGGAGTTGCTTTACGGAACGCGAGGAATTAATAAAGCGCCTTGAATCGATGATCAACCCGGTTATTGATGATCAGGGGGTTGAGTTGGTCGAACTGCAGGTGGTCGGCGCGGTGTGGCAGCCGATTGTGCAGGTATATATTGACCGACCCGGTGGGGTCACGATGGAAGAGTGCGCGACGGTCTCGCGGCGGGTCTCCCTGGAGTTGGATGCCGCCGACATTATTGAGACGAGCTATACACTTGAGGTCTCATCACCGGGGTTGGATCGACCGTTGATTTCCGCGGCCGATTTTAATCGGCGGCAGGGAAATAAGGTACGGGTTTGCATTAAAGGCCAAAAAAAGACGAAGGATGGCATAATCGTTTCCGCTGATGGAAAGCTGGTGTTGCAGACCGCCACGGGCCATGCGGAAATCGATTTTAATGATGTGGAGAGCGGCCTTTTGGAATTCTAAAGGCGGGACAAAGACGATGGATTATGATATTATGGAGGTGATCACCCAGATCACCAAAGACAAAAATCTCGATCTTGACTATGTCCTGGACACCGTCAAGGAAGGCCTGCTCTCCGCGGCCAAGAAAAAGTGGGGGCATACCGACAACGTCCGGGTGGAGATCGACCGGAAAGAAAACGATCTGTATATGATTGCCACCAAGGTTGTGGTGGACGAAGTTAAGGATTATACAACCGAAATCCTCCTCGAGGATGCGCGGGAGATTGATTCCGAGGCCGAAATCGGTGACGAAATGGAGATTGAGATTCCCTTCGATGAATTCGGCCGTGGTGCGATCGCCGCAACCAAGTTGATTCTCGTTCAGCGCATTCGCGAAAAAGAGCGCGAACAGGTCTATAATGAGTATTCCGGCCGCATCGGTGAATTGGTCACCGGGAATGTGCAGCAGGTCGACAAGGGAGCGATCCTGATTAACCTTGGGCGCGATGAAGCGATCGTGATGCAAAAGGAGCAAATCCCTCGCGAACGATATCGGCAGGGTGACCGGATTCGGTGTGTGATCCTTGATGTCCAGCGGGTCCTCAAGGGCCCCCAGGTGATTCTCTCCCGCGCCGATGATTCGGTCCTCCGGCGGCTTTACGAACTGGAAGTGCCTGAGATATTTGAAAAAATCATCGAAATCAAGTGTATGGCCCGTGAGCCCGGCGAGCGCGCCAAAATCGCCGTGATCTCCCATGATGCTCGGGTCGATCCGGTCGGGGCATGTGTGGGGGTCAAGGGTGTGCGCGTGCAGGCCATTGTCCGTGAATTAGGGAACGAACGCATCGATATTGTTCACTGGGACCCCGAGCCGGAAATTTTTGTTACCCGGGCGCTGGCCCCGGCCACGGTTGTGCAAATCAACACCGATGTAGAAAACAAGGCCATGGAAGTTGTCGTTGATGACGAAAAGTTATCGTTGGCCATCGGTCGCAACGGGCAAAATGCCCGGCTGGCCGCAAGATTGACCGGTTGGAAAATCACCATTGTTTCTGAGAACGAGTTTCTCGAACGCAAGACCGAACATCTATGGCCCGGAGAGGAAACCTCGGGGATTCCGCTTTCAGAATGCGACGAAATCAGTTCCGGCCTGGTGAAAAAACTTTTTGGCGCCGCGGTCGAGACCGTTGAGATGTTGGCGGAAAAAACCGTCGAAGAATTGCAGGAGATTGAGGGTATCGGCCCCAAGACGGCGGATAAACTGCTCAATATCGCACTTACGGTTCTTGCCCGGCGGAAGGCGGAAATTTTGGCCGCGGGAGAATCTGAGGACGAGACTGAGCAGGAAGAACCGGAGGAGCCGTCCCAAGACTAAGCGAGCGGAAGGAATAAATAATAACTTGTATTGTTGGAAATTGCAGGATGTCGGCTTTAGATTATAAAAACAGGGAGTATTATGCCGGTTAAGCGGTTATATCAGGTAGCGGGGCAATTCAATCTTTCCAGCCAGGCGCTGACCAAACTGGTTCGCGACCTGGGCTTCACCGTCAAGAGCCATATGAGTGTGGCCTCCGACGAGATAATGACCGCGGTACATAATGAACTTGAGCGCCAGAAGAACGCGTTAAAAAAGGAAATTGAAGAAAAGCAACGGCGGTTGATGGCTCGCCGTAACCGGCAGAAAAAAGCAAAAGCAATTGCGGCAAAATCACGTCCACCAGGCGGGAAAACTCCAGCACCGGGCGGAAAAGCTCCAGCGCCAACGAATCGGCAGCGTCCCGGAACCAGCACCGCCCCTCGGCCAGGCGGGCGACCGCATGGCCCCGGTGGCCGGCCGCCATCGGGCGGTGCCCCATTTCGTGGTCCGCGAAGAAAGCGCCGTCGTCGGGACAAGAAAAAGCGAGTTATCGATAAGCGGGAAGTGGCGGCGTCTTTCAAACGTACGATCGCTAACATTGGCGCGCGGGCAAAATCGAAGCGCCATCGAAAAACTCGCTCATCCGGCGCTGAGAATGGCGCCGAGGCCGCTCGGATTATTGAGGTTTCGATATTCATGTCCGTGGCCGAATTAGCCCATAAAATGGATGTTACGCCCTCCGAAGTAGTGGCCAAGTGCCTCGAGTTGGGTATGTTGGCTACCATTAACCAGCGTCTGGATATGGACACCATTGAAACTATTGCGCTGGAATTTGATTTCGATGTACGCGAAATCGCCGAAATCGGCGCGGATTTGATTGAAGAACCCCAGGAACAGGAATGGCAAAAATCATCTCGTCCGCCTGTGGTGACTATCATGGGGCATGTCGATCATGGCAAGACATCCCTCCTGGACTACATTCGCCATTCAAATATCATCGCCGGGGAATCCGGCGGGATTACCCAACACGTTGGGGCCTACATGGTTCGACTTCCTCGCGGTCAAATCTGTTTTCTCGATACTCCGGGCCATAAGGCGTTCACGGCGATGCGCGCGCGCGGGGCACAGGTCACCGATTTAGTAGTCCTGGTCGTGGCACAGGATGACAAGGTTATGCCGCAGACCGTGGAGGCCATTGACCACGCTAAGGCCGCCAAAGTACCCATTGTTGTGGCCATCAATAAAATGGACTTGGCGGGCGCTGATGCTAAAGCAGTCATGGAACAGCTATCCAACCGGGGACTTCTGGCCGAGGATTGGGCCGGAGATGTTATGATGTTTCCAATCTCAGCCAAAACCGGCGACGGTATTGACAAGCTTCTGGAAGGCATCTTACTTTCCGCGGAGATACTCGAGTTGACCGCTGCGGTTGAACGGCCGGCCAAGGGCGTGATTATTGATGCGCGTCTGGACCGGGGCCGCGGGCCCGTGGCCACCGTCCTGGTTCAGGAAGGCACCTTGAAAATTGGGCACTATTTTGTCGCTGGTGAGGCCTATGGTCGCGTGCGGCTCATGCTTGACGAACGGGGGGAGCCAGTCAAGGAGGCCGGACCCTCGATGCCGGTCGTAGTCACCGGGTTCTCCCGGGTCCCCCAGGCCGGAGATACATTCCTCAGTACTGCAACCGAACAATTAGCCCGCGATATTGCCCGGCGTCGGGAACGGATCCGGCGCGAACATATCTACCGCGGGTTGCGCAAGATTCATCTGACCGATCTGCACGAACGAATCAAGGAAGGGCAGATCAGGGAACTTCAATTGGTGATTAAGGGTGATGTGGATGGTTCGGTCGAGGTGCTGGCCGATACCCTTGAAAATATCAAGTCCGATGAAGTCGCGGTCAATATCATCCATCGCGGGGTGGGTGCGATTTCGGAATCCGACGTGTTGTTGGCCGCGGCTTCCAATGCGGTGGTTCTCGGCTTTCATGTTCGGCCGGATGTGCGTGCCCGTGAAATGGCCAACAGGGAAAAGATCGATATTCGGCTGTATAATGTAATATATGAAGCGGAAGCCGACATCCGCGCGGCGTTGGAGGGGATGCTTGTGCCGGAAACCGCCGAGGAAAGTGAGGGGCAGGCCGAAGTGCGCAATACCTTCCGGATTTCCCGGGTGGGGATGATTGCCGGTTGTTTTGTCACCGAAGGCACGATCTATCGTGACAACCGGGTACATCTGGTGCGCGACGGCGTGGCCATTTTCGATGGCCCGATTGCCAACTTGCGGCGCTTTACAGACGATGTAAAGGACGTGGCGACAGGTTATGAATGCGGCATCCGTCTGGAAAACTTTAACGATATTAAAGTGGGTGATGTGCTGGAGGCATATCGCATCAAGGAGTTGGAACGAAAGCTGGAGTAGGGCTATCTGTTTAGCCGGCGCATTTCTCATGATCGGGGCACTTCACCTCCGCTTGCACCTTCCGGGTTGCGGTACACTAAAGGACAAGCGGCGTATCATCCGCAGTATCAACCAGCGGGTTCGGCAGAAATTCCAGGTGGCAGTGGCCGAAATCGGAGCTCAGGACAGGCCGGCGTTTTGTGAAATCGAGATCGCGACCGTGGCCAACCAGCGGGCCCAAATGCATCGGGTCCTCACTGCGGTTTCCCGGGTTTATGAACAACGGCCGGATGTGGAAATTATCGATCTTGAGATGGATGTGTGATATCAGTCATTAGAATTGGGAGAAAATGGATCACATCGAATGAAATCATTCGCACGCACCGACCGCATTCGCCAGCAGTTGTGGCGCTACATTGCCGATGTCCTGCGGCGTTCAGTCAAGGGATACGACCTTTCGGCGGTAACCGTAACCGACGTGGCAATCAGCCGCGATTACAAGTTCGCGACTGTTTACTATACCATTATGGGCGATGACGCGCTACGGGCCAGGACCGCGGAGATCCTGGACCATGTCCGGCTGGTAGTGCAATCCGAGGCCGGGCGGCGGTTAGGGATCAGGGTCGTGCCGAAGCTGCAATTTGAGTTCGACGATTCAGTGGAACGCGGGATGCGCTTAGGTGATTTGTTTTCGCAGATTGAAGCCGAGCGAGAAGATGAACAAACGGATAATTAAACAAATTGAAGAATATATCTCCCGGCCCGAACCGGTGCTGATCTGCGCGCACCGTGACCCGGACGGGGATTCGATCGGCTGCCAGTTGGCCTTTTACGATTTCCTGCGACAACGCCGGAAGGGGATGGTTGTCTCGAATGACGGTGAACTCCCGGCGAAATATCAGTTTTTGGACCGGCGCCGAATTATCAAACAGCCGGATAAAGTCAAACCCCGCACCTGGTCGGCGGCGGTGATCTTCGAATGCTCCAGTCTGGATCGGATCGGCCGGGTTCAGGATTTGCTGGCCCCCGACACACCGCTGATTAACATCGATCACCACAACGGCAATCGGCGTTTTGGGACAGTCAATTGGGTCGACCGCGACGCCTCGGCTTGCGGCGAGATGGTCTACCGACTGGTCCGCGTGCTAGGCGGTCGGATCACCAGATGGCCGGCCGAATTGTTGCTGACCTCAATTATTACCGACACCGGCCGGTTTCATTACAAGAGTACCAGTCCGCGAACAATGCGGATCGTCGCTGGTGACATGTTTCCGCACCCATTGGACGATAGCGTCAGTCTCACCATAACGCTTGGCCCTGAGGTCCCTAAACAACTTTTGTTTGGCTTTGTCGTACGCAGTGTTATTTGTCGTATCGACCATCAATTGCGGGGGTGGCGTCGGATAGGCAGGCACGTGCTCGAAAAAGTCTGACTCTAACGATTCCAGCTCCATGCTGTCTTCCACAGGATCGGCCACATGCGCGATAGGCGGCGCCACTGCCTTGGGCGGCGCCACTGCCTTGGGCGGCGCCACTG
>SDBS01001897.1_pt1 | contig 21033 bp, 12 predicted proteins | sample 2277091 | NCBI WGS metagenome assembly SDBS01 (sample SAMN10404972, study PRJNA504765) | marine sediment metagenome | isolation source: marine sediment core GS10_PC15, 163 cmbsf | place: Arctic Ocean: Southern Knipovich Ridge | collected 2010 | reverse complement strand
CGAACAAACTTGACCCCCACGGTGTTGATAAACCGCCTCATGAATCACGTTTCAAAAAACCCCTCCTCCTACCTTCCTTTTGTAATACCTTCTGCTAACTAAGCAAAAAAAAAAAAAAAGACGATCTCCAAATCTCCAGATCTTGGGCGCTGTCGTTCATGAAGCCGTTCGAGTGAGGCTGTGAGGCTGTGAGAGAGAGAGAGAAAGAAAGAGTAAATCTTGCTGTTTGATACTGTTTCATTTTGCTGCCTGCCTTCTGCATCATGGAGCAGATGGAGGATGGCGGGGACAATCTCCCCTTCAGCTCCTGCGCCGGATTCGACAACTTTGAGCCCCATTGCATGATGCTTGCAAGGGGCCTGATGGAGCCCTGGAACGGCGTGCTTGCTGTGAATTACAGGGGAAGGAGGTTCAACGACGTGGGAAACAGGACGTGGGAAGAGATACGGGCCAGGGTGGATGAGCTCGTCGCGCAGCTCCACGAGAACGGTGACGAGGGGAACGGGGGTGGACCCCCGATATCGTGGTACCAGGCACACTTTGTGCAGACCGACCACAAGCTTCACTACTATGACAAACCGGGTCTCAAGATATACGAGGTCGATCACCGAACCAAGGAACTCCAGAAGGATATAGAGGAGGGGACGAGAACCCTGGATGATATGGATCTGAGGGAGAGGCTCCTTGTGGCGCGGGCTGTGTGGCTGGAAAAGACGTTCCAGGAGTTCCTAGAGATTGAAAGGGTGATACTGGAGAAGCGCCTGGAGCGAGAGAAATTAAAAAAAAGTTACATGTATTTTACATCGTTCTCAATCATCCTCGCGCTCGTTGAGCTCTCGATGATGGGCCACAGATTCTGCTTGTCGAGGAGGCGGTAGAGCACTTTGTCTACCTCCGCCACGGGGATAGCGTTCACAAAATGGACTCCGTTGAGCACGATGGCGTCACCGAACGGGCCGCCGCGATATCCACAGTGAACGCCTGGGTCGATAAATGCCTCGAGAAACCAAACCCGACGGTGGGCATTGTCGTAATTGACAATGTCCCCATGTTTTCTGATCCCATATCCGAGGCTGTAGCAGTTGCCAATCCCAAATTCACGACTGTGGACGCGACTCTGGATTACTGGCATGGATTGAAAAGCAAGGGACCGAATGGGATAGGCGACATTGTTGACGAGTGCATCAGCTGGAGGGTCGAGATGACTGCCCAGCGCCCAGCGTTTAAATTTCAATACAGAAAGGTTTACCAGTATACTTTCAATTTGCCCTGCTTTTTATTCATTTTGAAACCAACATCACCTTCCTCGCGCAGCAATCACCCTCCGGTAGTACAGGGCAAAATCCTCGTCAATTTGCTCCGAGAACTCTCGACGCAGCTCCTCTTCCCCATCCATGTCGGTGCTGCTATTTGTTGCCTCCAGGCGCTTTTTTTTCACAAACTCGTCCCATCGAACTGCCTTCATCTCCAAGAAGAACGGCATCTTGCTCCTGCACACCTCCCAGTATCTTCGCACCTCCGCCTTGAACCCGATCTCGTTCAGATCCTCCTGCAGCTGCTGCTCCCTCTTCGCCTCCAGGTAGTCCTCCAGATCCCCCGCATGGTAGTTCCTCAGGGCAACCTTCCCGAACCACGCCAATGGCCCTAACTCGGCACAAAGTTGCTCCGCTAGCTTTTCTTCAAGAAATTGATCAAATTGATCCAATTGCTCCTCTTTGAGAGGTTGGTCCCGTTCCCGTCCTTCAAGAAGTTGCTCCGATTCCATCTCTTTCCTTTGCTCGAAGATCTCCCCCGGCCAAGTATATGTGCTCAGACTTCCGGGGAACTGGGGGAGTTTTTACTAAAGTAGGGGGTGGGGAAGGAAGTAAAAAAAAATGTTACATGTATTTTATATCGTTCTCAATCATCCTCGCGCTCGTCGCGCTCTCAATGATGGGCCACAGCCTCTGCTTGTCGAGGAGGCGGTAGAGCCTATTGCTCGGGTGCTTTTCGTAGAGCCCGGCGCTGTTGGCGTGTTTTTGACACATGTGGATCGCCTGTAGGCAGGACATGGGATCGCCGACCATGTCGTGGTTGGGGTTGGTGGGGTCCACCCTGCCTGCGATGAGCTCGAGGGTCTTGAGCTCCTTGCCTCTGTCGTCGCCCCCGCAGTAGTCACACCTCTCCATCTTTTTGGCCGGCTGCTCCTTCTCCCTGCAGGAGGGACAGCGGTACCCGTCGCAGCCCCATCCCCTGGCGTCGTACATGTGGAGCTGCCCGCAGCGCCTCCCGCCGCAGTGCTGGTAGCGGACGTCTGCAAAGACAAGGGCGTGGTTCCTAATGTTGATCCTCATGACGGGCTGGTTGGCACACGGTATGGCGTTGTCCCCTTTCCTCTCCGTCCTGGCCTTCTTCTTCTGCTCCTCGTTCATCTTCCTGCGGCGCTCCGCCTTGTCCATGCTCGTGGTGGCGAGGAGCAGGGCCTCCTGTGCGGCTGCCCTGCTTCGGGCCCTGGCGGCCCTCTTGCTCTTCTTAGCGCAGACAAAGTTCCTCGTCAGGGGGTCGAACGCCAGCCGGAAGTTGCCGTAGGTGGCGGTGTCGCTGAAGGTGCAAATCCTTCCGCAGCAGATGGTGACGTAGATATCGTAGGCGCTGTCGGGGAGGGGTTCGTCGGGAAACAGGTGGTAGCGGGTGCTGCGCATGGCCTGTCCTATGTCGCTGACGGTGTCGACGTCCAGAGGGATCACGGAGATCTTCTCGATCCGCATGAGAACGTTGAAGAACCAGGAGAACACCCTGAAGTCGCCAACCCCGAGGCTGGTGACCTGGGTCTCGAGGGACTTGGGGGAGGACCGGGTGCGGTAGATGTGGAGCGTGCGGTACATGACCTGGACAGAGGCCAGGCTGACCTGGCCGAGGTGGGAGCTGAGCATGGCCTCGAACCGGAGGCGCTCGCTGGGCTTGGCGCGCACCATGTAGTCGATGATGTTGACCTGGATCCCGGGGTTGAGGGAGCCAGATAGCACACGGTACCGGCCGTACGCGCTCTTCATGGAGGCCACGACGGCTTCCGCGAACCCCGGCTGGTCCTCCGCGTAGAAGCCTCGTGGATCCGACCGGAAGTCCTCCCTGACGCAGTCAATGTCGTCCAGGCGCCTCAGCTCCTCCTGTGTCAACGTGCCGTCCCCGTCCGGATGGTGCATGCTGAGGTAGGTGGCGTTGAGTTTTGCAATCTCGTCCGCCTCTCTCCTCTTCTTGGCATGCATGGCATCCTGCGTGGAGTTGAAGTGGTTCATCATGTTGCGGGAGTACGGGTATTTGCGGAACCTGTACACGTTGATCTTGTACTTCTGGTCGACGCGGGCCAGGGCGTTGAGGGCGAACCGGAACGGGTTGTCCTCGGGCGCGTCGGCGAACCGGGCCCAGCGCCTCATCTCGTCCGCGGCGGCGGCGGTCCGGGTGACAAACTGCGCCCAGGTGGCCCCTTTGTCGTCGTTCCTGAAGCGCCACGCGGCAGACTCCAGGTACGCGGGGGATCCGCTGGCCATGTAGATGTAGTATTCCCTGAGCACCACAAACACCATCAGGCACGTCTTGTTGGTGCGGTCTTTGTCGGGCTTCCCCTCGTTCGCCTTCATCTCCCAATCGAGCGCCATACAGAAGGCCTCCCTGTCGCCGAGGAGGTGCTTGATGCGGAGCAGGGACCGCACGTCGGCGCGGTTCTCCGACGACGGGTACATTCCGCAGAGGCTGCAGAGGAACATCCCGCGCAGCACCCTCCAGATCCCCTCCCCGTTGATTCCGAGGATCAGTTCCAGGAGGCACTGGAGGAGCTCCCGCGACTGACAGCAGAAGGGCATCCCCTTCATGATTAGCATCACTATCGGGAGCTTGTCCTTGACCACCTGCTCCCCGTACAGCCCTATCTGTCCCGATATACAGTCGAGGTTGGGCAGGTCCCCGGCGTGGAAGCTCGACGTGTCCCAGGGGAAGTGGAGGTCCAGCGGGGTGCAGGGGGCCTCGGGCTCCCTCTCCCACTCTCGGTCGGCGAACTTTCCCGTGACAAAGGCGCTGTGCAGCAGGGGCACAAAGGCGGCCACGTAGCAGTGGAGAGCGTGCCTCACTGCCTTTGGGTGGATGTGGCGCATCACGGGCGCGTCGTCCTCGTCCATCTTGTTCACCATCCTCCACGCGTGGATCTCCGGGTCGAATCTGAAGGAGGCGTCCGTCAGGATGTCTTCCTCCACGCTGTATCGTTTCGACCTGGGAAGCGGGACCCACTCATCCCCCTCCGCCCTCTTAACGAACAGCCACCTCTCCGTCACGTTCTCCATCGTGTTCATGCAGGACCAAGCCGTGTTTATCAGCAGGAGGCACGACAGGAAGATCGAGTGCTGCCTGCACTCGGAGGGAGTGGACATGGGACGAGGGTAGTAGTGCGGGAGGGAGGTCGCCCCCTCTTCATCCTCCGGGTCATTCATGATGAACTGCGTGGCCAGGTGGTCGTCGCTCGCCTTCAGGATCCGGCTCCTCCACCCTGCGATGGCCTTGTCCACGGGCACCCCGAACTCGGCGTGTCCCGTGATACGTGCAAAGTCGTGATTGTCGAGGACCTCCAACGGGGTGGGGTTCACCCTGATCTGCTCGGTGGTTACCCTGACCTGGTCGGCGTCCTCGGCGAACTGTGTGGGGCCCATGGATGGAAGGAGCTTCGCCACGGTGCCCTCATCCACGACCTCGTCCCTTGGATCCTCCAGGGAGTCCATGTACGTTGCGACGGGAACATGGTGCTCGATGAATCTCTCCACGCGCTGTGCGAGGTACCTTGGCTTCCTGACCTGGGCCATCCTGTAGCCCCTGAGCACGGAACCGGCGCCGTTGACCCGAATGTAGAGGGCGATGATGTGGGTGTAGTCGGACGCCGGACTGTCCGCAATGTTCCGGATGGCAGCCGGGGTCCACCGGACGTCCTCCGGCAGGATCGTGAGGATACCGGGTACCCCCGCAGAGGACTCCCCGATAAAGTCGCCCACCGTGGCTCCTGGTCCGGCCGGATCGGCTCCCAGCATGCACCCGCTGTAGTAGAGCCTGGTCCTGGCCTTCTCGATGGTGTCGTCAAAGATGAACGGTGCGCTCTGGCGATATGCTTCCCCAATTGTGAATGTGTGGAGCAGCGCGGATTCCACGGATGGTGCGTGGAAGGTGTTGACCCGGGAGGTGTATGGCTGCATGGGGAACAGCTTACCGGGCCTCACCACGTCCGCGCTGCTCCCTACTGAAAATCCATGCACTCCAGCTCGTACCATCGCTCCGGAACGCCCGGTGCGGCCGGATTCCAACCGTAGTTGTCCCAGCAGTGGCGGAGGACGGGGGCGATCACGCCCCTGAACTGCTTGTCGCCCACCAGCGTCTTTCCCACCGGATACTCCCCTTTGACGTTGACGATGTTCTGGAAATTGTGGATGATGTGGACCGGGACGGTGCTGAGCCCGTTGGCAAAGTTGTTGTAGAACCTGGTCACGCATTCAAGGTTGCAGTGGATACACATGAACAGCTTGGGCGGGAGAACGCAGTTTGGGTTGATCCCCGACGCCAGGCACTCCTCCACCCTCTCCCTCAGAGGAGACAGGATGAGCTCCTTGCAGATGAAGGGCTCCTTCCCCTTATACCGCTTTGGGTCCTTCTTGATCCTTCTGGCGGATTCCTTGTACGAGCTGCACTTGTTTCCTAACACGCAGGGCCTCTCTGATTTTGCGTAGTCAGGCGCCGCCAGTGCCTCCCTCACGTCTGACTTTGGGAGGATGGGGAGCTTGGGGATCGGCCTCCCCGTGTTGATGGCGTACTCTGTAATCTGCATGGTGTGGAGCTCCCTGTTCCGTGTCTTGTCCACGTACGCAAACACCTTCTCGTCGGGATCGATGTTTGCAAAGTGGTCCTGGTCGGGCCCAATCAGTCCCCTCATTGTGGCCTCGAACTGCTTCTCGGCATCCAAGCCAGCAGCCTTCTCCTCGAACGTCGTCACATGGTGGGTGTCCGTCGACATAGCCATCTGACCGAGGGGCGCCACGGGCCCGAAACGGGGAAGGCCCGGTCCCCCCGTGGGCTCGTCCACATCCAGGATGTTGGGATCCGCGTCCGGTCCGTCGTCGTCGTCGTCGTCCTGGTCTGGAGGCACCACTGGGATCCCTGCCTCGTCCTCCTCTACCGTCCTCTGTGGCAGTCTCCTCCTGTTCAGCTGGTAGACGCTGTTCAGCGTATAGCTCCTCACCGTGGAGCTCACACTGTCGCTGAGCAGTCTGTCATCCCGGGCTGCCCTCCGCATGTCCCCCACCGGGATGTGCATGCTTCCGTTCACACCGATCTTGAAGGAGGCAGCCCCGCCGGAATTGTCCCGGTGACCATCATCGTCCCCTTCCTCCATGGGATCGCCCTCGAGATCCGGTCTCGTGTGTCGGACAGGCACCCCCTCCTTCTCCATCTTCTGTCTCGATCTCTTCACCCTGTCCCTGAACGTTGCCACCCTCTTCTCCCTGGGTGCCAAGCCCTTGTCGTTCTTGTCGTAGCTACTGAGTGAATCCACTACCTCGGGAAGAAGACCCTCCACCCCCTGCATGGCACCACCGAATGTCAAACCGTTCCTCAGCACCGGTGATTGGCCCGACCGGGGGTGGGTGGGAAGATTTCCTAAATCCATGTGTGGTATCTACTCCGTGATGGACAATCCACTGCACCGACAAGCGAATGCACACCATCAACGAGGTGGGCAATGGGCTCATTCCCTCCGAAACCACGTGTCGTTTTTTCCCATTCCTTCTCTCTATCATCTGACGATACCGTATCTTCATTTTTTTTTGTGTAAAGAGAGAAAGGGTCACGTGAAGAGAGAGAGAGAGATTTCGTCTATACGCTTCACACACACACACACACGCACTGGAGTGAGCGAATAGTGTTCTTTTCCTTTCGTGTGACTCGATTCACAGCGCCCGGCGGTCGCTAGGATTGTATGAGCGCGGAGTCAAAGTCCCCGTTTGGGGAGGTGGATGGGTTCATGATTTCCGGGGTGTCGAGGGAACAGGACAGGGTCATCAGGGTGGTGGTGAGAATCACGACGGACGGTGGATTGAACTCCTTCCTCATGACGGAGTGCGCTGACTCTTCCACCCTGGAGTGGGAGGGCACGGGAAAGATGACATTCACGATGAGGCACAAGGAGCAGCGGCTGGAGATGGTGATGACCTGTCTCCACGATGCAGAGGAGAAGGTCCTCCGCGTCAGCCCCGTGGTGTACTTTCGTCCCTTCGGGTGGGTGAGGCTGAGGGACCAGAAGCTGCTCCTGGATCGCGGCTCGGTCGCCTACTCGGTCCCGGTGGATATTGAGGAGGAGAGGCTCTCCAGCTCGGCCCATGCGGTCGAGGAGCCAACCTTGGAGACGGAGCTGAACAACCTCAGAAGGCTCCACAGCCACATGGGGGTGTCTCAGGATCGAGATCAGACGGTGAATAGCCCAACGGACTATGCGAACCTCCCCTCCACGAGGTTGAGCCGGTGGAAGCCCGTGAACGGTGGGAAGAGGCCGAGGTTCTACCTCCAGGTCCCAGGGGCCGGCTTGCCTCCCATCAGGCCGCACTGGGAAGTAGAGGTGGAGGAGGCCAGGATCGCCAAGGAGGAGGATACGCGCAGGAGGAGAACCTTCGCCACGCAGCGGTGGGGTCCCACGCTGAACAGGATCCTGAGGGGGATATTCGGTGACCCGATCAGGCGCCGATCCATCGTCAGCCGCTGGCACGAGAGGAACCCAACCAGGGGAGTGACGGTGACGGAGATATTCACGCACTTCATTGAGTCCATAATGGATGCTCCGCGATCTCTCGTGGTTACCAGCCACGGCTTCCTCCTGTTTGACAACGAGAGTCTGCTCATTCCTTACCTATGGCTGACCCTGGAGGAGCGCATGTTCTTTGTCAAGATGTATGTGCACCGAGCCGAGATATTTCAGGACAGCGTGGCGGGATACTCCAACCAATTCTGGCTCCGCGGGTGCCTCCTTGACGGAATCGTCAACGCCGCCGTCTGCCCTCGACAGGTCGTGCAGGAGTTCTCCCTGGTGACCATCGACGCCGCCCTCTCCAGGAGGGTCCCGGTCGTGCTCCTGAATCTGATAGCCGCGGTGAGGGCCTGCATACACCGCAAGGCTCCGACAGTCATCGACAAGTTCCTTCTCCACCTCTCCGCGGCCCTCCAGCAGAGGGAGGTGAAGGAGGGCGTCGAGCAGCTCGGCATGTTGGTCGCAATAGCCGGAGAGGCACCCGAGATACCGGACATTGCATCCAGGTTCGGCAACGACACCGCCATGGCGACGTGTTCTCTGATGTTCACCAAGGGACGCAACGGTCACAACGGCATCCTCACCGCGGTTTAGCGGTAAGGGAGGGAACGTTTACTCTCTCCTTTTCCCTGGCCAAAAAAAAAACAATTTTTTTTTTGGGTCGTGCCATTCGTTCCCAATGTTATATTTATTGCAAGGTCCAGGGATCGAGGGTAATGGAGGGTGGTGATGCGGATGTTTCGCCATCCCTGGAAGAGGAGAGGAAATGCGGAAGGGCACAGGATGACGCAGTTGGGGAGTTGATGGACTACATCGTGATGGCATCCAGCGAGGACAACGCGGAGGATCACAGGGGGGCCTGGCTGAAACATGGACTGTACCGCGACCACGACTTTACCAGATCCAGCAAGAGGTCGAGGATCGGCGAATTCGAGCGCTCTATCTACGCCTATCCTCGGTACCGTATGGCGTTCACCAAACGCTCCAAGGGAGAGGTTCCGCTGCGCAGTGTGACCTACCTGGACGAGCCGCGGATGCTCGCGGCGATCAATGAGGATGACCGCGGATACCTGCGGTGGTTCATGCAGAGGGTCGGATCTCCCGGTCGCGACGACATGGTGATGATTGCCGTGGATGGAGTGAGCGCCCTGGATCTTCAGGGCATGCTGCTGTACATGCATGCGGTCCATGGATGCCTACAGATGGGGAACACCGACGGTGACGGCAAGGAGCGGCATGCGGTGTTCACTCCGCGGGATCCCTCGGAGAACCGCGGATACGCGGTGATCAACAGGTACGCGCTTCGAAGCGTCCGGATGTGCTCCCTGCGGTACTTTAACCTGAGCAGGCTCTTTGTCATGACGCCGCTGCTGGTGCAGATGTGGTCCCAGGTCCCGGTGCCCCCGGAGGAGCTGATGATGTGGGGGTACGGCATCGCCGCGGTCCTCATGCACATGACCAGGCTCCTCCTGGACAGCTCCAGGGAGGTCAGGGACTTCACCTACTCCATAAGCGGACCCGGGTTCGGTCTCTACCTGAAGCTGCCGGAGCTGATCTCCATGTACCACGACGACGACGCCACCCTGGAGGCGTGGATAAAGCAGGCCGTGGTTGCCGACAACTCCTGGGATCCCAACACCGTAGCGAAGAGGAACCTCACATTCTACGACGTCCTGCGAAACTTCATTCTTCAGGAGAAGGTCCACATCATCAGGCGCCGTCTGGCCGGATACCTCCGGAACCTATTCTATGACAGCCGCATGTTCACAGAGTTGCGAAATCTGTACCCCGTGGCCTGGAAGATCCTGGACGACCTCCACGATCGCGCATCCGAGATGACAGGAATAGAATGGGTGCCCCTGGTTTGCGTGAACGTCATGAAGCTCCCCCTCCGGTACTGGGACGAGAGGCCAACCGTGCGCTGGGCCCACTTTTATCTATACGAGTTGTGCTTTGCCACGGACGATCTGGTGCCGCGTTGGATGCGCATTCAACTCACCAGGGACCTCAGGCTGTGGGAGTACCCACGGCCTGCGGGAGCCGGGCAGAGGAACCCTACGGTCGACCCCTTCCTGGTCCACCAGAGGGACCTGCCGCACTACGACGATCGATTCGCCAGGCCGCTCGGCGTCGAGGAGAGCGAATTCGCAATCAACGTTCAGCCTGGAAACATCAATCCGCGCACCGCCTGGACGATCGACAGCCTGGGCCACGCCCTGCAGTGTATGGAGTACGCCGCCCTGGACTATGCCCACGAAAGGGTCAGAAACAGGGACAGGAAGTGTATTTCCAACAGCAGCGGTATACCCAGCAAGAAGACCACCATCAGGAGGAACCCGTCCATGGTAAACGGTGGGTACGACGTATCCGGACCCCTGTCCGTCGGCGACTATGCCCTGTACTCGGCCAAGCACGTTGATCTTCCCGTGGCCATGATGAGCGGCAACCCTGGACCCCTCTACATGGAGAAGACCCTCTTTGTTCCCGAGGGCGCCGTGGGGACGGAGGACGGACTGGTGACCACGGAGATGCTCAGGGCAATGAAGCTAGTCAGGAATAGGTCCTACTACTATCGCGACTAGGAGTTGTAGTAACTCACCAGGGCGCTTTTTTTTTTGGAAGCGTGGAATCTGCAGAGAGCACCTACTAGTGACAACCCCCGGTACTCCGTGGTACCTCTTCTAGTGTGAGAGAGACTCATCTCGTACTCGTTCAAGACTACCATACGATAATGGAAGTCACCACCACCACAACCAAACCAGGGGACCCGACAAAGAAGATCATCGACCCCGCGGACGTCTTCCTGACCGACCACGCCCGATCGGAGAAACTCACCACCCTCCAGACCAACGCGTACGCCGAGACCGTCAAGGCGTACAACAACGGTCAGGAGATCTACTCCGCCCACGTTCTGGCCAACAACACCAGCAGCAACCCGGTACGGTTTCCGACGGGACAGGTGGTGCTCCACCCGTGGGACTCCAAGGTGAAGAGCATCTCGCTTGAACCCGACACCTTCCAGTGCATGATCGTGTGCAGGATCGTGCCCAAGGCCAACCAGCGCTTCACGGACGACTTCTTCCAGAAGAAGCTGCAGGACCTCTGCGACTCCGTCCCCCAGTACAGCAACAGGCCCATCTCGCTCTTTACGAGGGACGAGGAGTCCGGTGATAACACCGACAAGGCCGTCTGGGTCGAGGAGATGGGCCCCCGAGGATGGGTGGACGTCAGCAAGAAGGCCCGCCCAAACCGTGTCGACCACGACTACTACATCACCGTCTGTGCCTCCGTTCCGGTTCTCGGGGAGGACATCATCAAGGACATCGACGAGAGCGAGGTGCCCGACACGTTCCAGTCCGCGCTCACGGGAAAGCTCCTCTACTGGAAGCTCGCCTCTGCCAGGAACGCCTGCCGCCTCGGGGAGAAGATCAGCGCGGCGCTTGGCGTAAGCATTCTCACCGACAACGAGGACGAGGGGGCCGTCTACCACGTCGACCCAGACAACGAGGGACCCAAGGTCACCGCCCAGCCCACCTACACCCAGTACATCTCCTCCGTGCAGAGGGGCGTGAACGGGAGCGGAGGGGCTAGGGCGGGCGTCGTCTACAACCACGCCTCCCCAAACACCAACACCAATGGCCGCAAGATGGGCTACCACTTTGTCCTCGTCTCCCCCTACACCGGCTATGTGGGACTGAAGGTTCCCGCCAATCTCAGGCCTCCCACGGTTGGCTTTCCGAACACCACCGGACGCAGTACCCCATCCGGCAAGCTGGGAAAGGTTGAACAGGCAATCATGGAGGATCGCGCAAGGAACGTCACCTGGGAGGGCCGCGACGAGAACCCCGAGGAGATCAGCTTCCGTCTCCACCCGGAGGCCTACCGTGAGCTCGACGAGCAGTTCATCAGGAAGGCCTTCCTCGAATGTGGGTGGGAGGAGAGGTACGGCATGGACGCCTTCATCCCAGTCATCACAAAGGTGGCCACCAGGAACCCGAGACCATCCGGAGCGAACTAATTCGTGGATGTGGGACCAAGGGAAAGAAGGGAGAAAGCGATCTTTTTTTTTTTGTGAATGAATAAGTTAACCACCCTTTTTTTTTAACGTGCGAAAACTCTCGACTCTCCTGACAAAAATTATACACACATACAGCGGAAAAGAATTACAATTGTGGTGAGGAAAAAAAGGGATTCCTTTCTTCATTTTTTTTTCAAACAGTCTCTTTCCCAGTTTCCCCCCTCCTCCCTTTTCTCCATGGGCCTCCTCCTCCTCCTCAGGCACTCTTCTTCTCGTTTCCGTAGAGCACGAGCCTCATGTTGACGGCAAGGACGACCTCATACTCGTTCTCGAGGCGGCGGGTAGCAATGTGGGTGGTTCCAGCCTTTGCGTGGCCCTTGATGTTGTCAACGATGCCCTCGGGTCTGGCCCAGTCGGTGGGGGAGTCAACGCGCTCAAACTCAAACTGGAACCCGTTAAAGTTAATAAAGTTGACACGCTGGTTGGCTTCGTAGCGCTTCATGCAGGCATCCACGATGATATTGGGAACCTTGAGGTATCCCTCGTCGTCGGGACCAAGCTGGAACTTGAGCTTGAGCTTTTCCTTGTTGAGGCGGAGCATCTGGGCGAGCGGGGAGCGGTTGGCAACCAGGGAGAAGGCCTTGCCGGCATGGCGAAAGACGTGGGTCTCGAGCTTCTCGGGGGAGGTATCGTTGTAGGCCTCGAGGGCGCTTCGGCTGATGATACTCTTGGGCTTGAAGATGCACTTGTCCACCTTGACCCACTGCATGGTCTTGGCAGGGATGATGTAGGCGTAGTTGGCTCCCGTGTCGGTGTAGACGCCTCCATGGATCTGGGTGGCGTTGACTCCAATATCGGTGGGGGTTGTGTTCTTGACGGCCTCGATGTGGGCACCCAGGATGATCCCCTTGGCGGTATCTCCCTCGTAAAGCACCTTGCGTCCATCCACTCCAGCGATCCTCTGGAAGATGTGGGTCTGACCATCATGGGCGGCCCAGATGGGCTTGACCTGTCCCCTGGCGAACTGGCGGAGGGATCCTTTGATCTTGACAAAGTAGGTCCTTTCGGTCACCTTGTCAAAGTCGTCGACAGTCAGGTGGAGCTCCTCCTCCCCCTCCTTGGGAAGCTCTCCACCAACGTCGTCGTAGGGGCCCTCCTGCGGTCGGTTTCCAGAAACGGCGGACTGGCACTCGGAGTACATCTGCTGCTGCATCCCAATCATCTGCTGCTGCTGGGCCGCGATCTGCTGCTGCTGCTCTAGGGAAATGACGGCCGTTCCATCCTGCATCTGGTAGGCATGGGGGGTCTGCCCATAGGCCTGCTCGTGCATTGGCATCTGGCCCTGCTGCTGCTGCTGCATTCCGTAGTCACCAGGGTGCTGGAATCCTGACATGCTTTGAGTGTTGAAGAGTCTTTTTCTGTGTGCGTCTTTGTTGAAAGCCCTTTTATGGTAACTTTCAAGAGAGAGGCGTAAGACTGATCTTGTGAGGATCTGGAGATACAATTGCAATCAAATAGCTGCACAGTGCACAATATAGACGGACTAAATTCATTGTGTGTGTGTGTGTGTGTGTGTGTGGAAAGAAGAGAGGGTGGCAACGATGCTCCCCCCTCACGGATACAGACCAACCCTTTTTTACTTCTTTCTTTCTCTCTCTCTCTCTCTCTCTCTAGGCAAACATGCTTCCGATGAGGATCGTCTGAGGGTACAGATAGTTGACCGGCTTCGGAAAGTCGGAGCTCCTGTGGTAAGTGAGTACGACCCGCTCCTCGTCCTTCAGGGACTCGAGGAAGAGGGAGTCCTTTCGGATGCCAGCCGAGAGCGTTCTTGCCCTCTTCAGTGCGCTAAGTGCCCTTGAGATGGTGCGCTCCAGACGGTTGAAGACCTGGAAGGGCTGTCTCCAGAGTTGGCTGCGGTCCCTGATGCGGCCGATGGCTGCGAGCGCGTCCCTGAGCGAGTCCTCTATGTGCCTGATGTTCCTCGGTCGGACGTCCAGGAGGTCATCCTGCGTCTGCCTGACGAACTGACCACCATCAGACGCGTTGAGGGACCCCCTGGCGGCGAGCAGCCCGTACCCGACGAAGGGAACGAGGAAGGCACCGTCCCCGAGCAGGGCCTGGGTCATGGAAGGGACCACGCCGGCGCCCGGTCCGGGGATGACCAGCATGAGCTGCGCCTGGAGCCACCTCAGCCTTGCGTGCTCATCCCTCAGGTTCGCCACCGCGGTATCCCTGGCCTGTGTGAAGGGCACGAGTGCTGCATCGGTAATTCCCTGGGACAGCGCGGCCGCCCTCTCCTTCTGGGCGGCATTGACCACCTGCTCTGCCCGGGTGGAGGCCTTCATGCGATCGAACAGGTCGTAGAGGAGGTTCTGGACGGGGAGGGGCACATTCTCCATGTTCCAAAAGGCCGCGGCTCCGTGGAACATGGCGTGGACGTCGTCCAGCGCCCTGTCGAGCTCCTGTCGCAGAAGGGCCAGCTCCCTGATCCTGTTGGGCCTCCTGTTCTCTATCTCGGTGATCTGCGGGTTGGGCACGTACATGACGTTCCTGAACCACTTGAGGGAGGACTTGACGGCGTTGGCGCTGCGTGCCTGAGACATGTACCCGGAGCTAACCCGGGCTCCCGTGATCGACCTGCCGTTCGCGCTGTAGCTGGTAAAGTTAGGGAACTGCATGGGTCCCGGAACGACGTTGATGAATCCCGCCACCAGCGCGGCGAACCGCTGGTTGATCCTGGGGCTCGTGATGAGGTGGATGATCTTGAACTGTTGGTGAACCGGGCTGATGGCCTGGATCTCCCTGTACGCCAGCTCAATCATGGCGGTCATCTCGGGCTTGAGCAGGGCGAAGCCGCTGTTCTCGGGCATCTCGTTCCACATCCACCTCTGGACGTTGGAGACAGCCGCGAAGGAGGCCATGAGCTCGATTATGGTCTGCAGAAGGGGGTTGTTCTGCGGACCCTGTCCCTGCTGTTGCGCCCACGGCAGGCCGGCCATATTGGGTCCGATGGGAGCGCAGCGCACGCCGTTCACCATTGGAAGGTGGATCATGTCGTCCCTTCTCACCGAACCATCTCCTCCCGACTTGGCGATGGGAAGCTGGTGCCCCTCCACGTGCATCTGGAGCAGCTCCAGGCAGTCCCTAATATCCGAGTCTACCTCCTCCTCGAACTTGAGCGAACTCTCCCTCTCTTTTCCCCTTGGCACGAGTGGGGACAGGCGAGGGGAGGGGAACCCGCTGTCCTTCTCCCTCTTGGCCCTGGGAGCGTTGAGCTGCTCGAGCAGAACGGATGCCATCAGGGCGGCCAGGACCTCGGATTTGATGGCGCTCCCAGCCGTAAGCTCGGCGATCCCCTTTGCACCCGTGTGCACGAGGGGGAGGTTCGGGTTCTCGAGGGCCAGGTCCTTTGTCCCTCCCGTCATGGCGGCGACACCACCGATGAATCTCATGAGCGGATCGGAGAGCATCCTCGCCTTCCTCTCCATGTGGCGCAGCATGGCGTCTAACGTGAAGCGGTCAAAGGGGGTTCCAGCGTCCCAGTCCCACAGGAAGACGCCGGGCATGCCGGGGTGCGGCGCACCGTCATCGAAGGGGCCGGGGTCTTCGTCCTCCAGGGGACCGAGATTGGGGTCATCCGGAAGCCTCAGTCCTCCTCCTCTCCGCGGTGGCGAGGAGCCGGCAGGGCTGACGCGAGGGAGCCTTCTCCTCCTGGCGTTGCTTGCAGAGTACACGATCTCGCTCAGCTCGTCTCCAATGTCACGCCTCTTCTTCTTCTTCTCCTCCTCCTCCTCCTCTCGATGAGGAGTCGGAGACCTCGCTCGATGGGTTGGGGTCATCCTTTGGGAGGATGGAAGGACGTCCATAGCGGGGTCCTTGTGGGTATCCTCATCCTCCTCCTCCTCCTCCTCCCACTCGCTCACCTCCACCAGGTTTGGATTCCTGGGGTTCCTCCTCTCTACGGGGACGCTGTCGCGTCTGGTCACAAACTCAAACCGCTCATCCTGGCCATCGTCCAGCTGGCCGCCGTTCAGTCTCTTACTCCTCCTCCTCCTCGTCCCGGGTCGTCCTCGTGAGCCCTCCATCGACGCGTGTGGCCTATCTACGTGTAATGGTGATGGTCCATGGTTCGCAGGACCCCCGTCTGATTGACTGCGGTGCTGGGGACAGTGTAATGGTGCAGTGTGACTCTTTTGCTTCTTTTTTTTTTTGGAAAGAGAGATGAACGGAGTGGGGGAGGTAACGCTCGATTCTTTTTTTTTTTGCTTGTTTACTTACAACGTTTTTTTAATCGGCGCATTTCTCCACACCGGAAAAATATAAGAGATGCGATCCACTCTCCCTTTTTTGGCGTAAAAAAAGGGGGGGTGTGGAAGTCCCAACCCTCCGTCGCGTGTGATCCTGGAGGGGGAGGAGGAGGAGGTTTCCCCACACCCCATATTCACCGGGGGGCCGGATCGGACCCCCGGTCAGTTCTTTTCCTTCTGGAAAACCAGAAGGACGGGAACCGCATTAATCTTCGTTCGGTAGATGGAGCCCTTGTGCTCGGCAGAGGAGATGGAGTGTTTCTCGCCGTCGACGGTCTGGAACTCGAATCCGGTGGCCGTCTTCCTGGCGCCCTTGTCGCTGAGGCAGTCGGACATCTCTTCGGCGATATCGGATGGGTTGACCATGGCCTGGACGCGTTTGCTCTCCGCCTTTCCAAAGACCCTTCGGGGAACCACCAGCACGACCCGGTGGCCTCTCCTGCGATGTTTGCAGAGCTTGCACTTGCACTTTCCATCCTTGCACTTGCACCACCCACCGTGGACGCGCACCCACTTGACACCTTCGTGATTTCCCACATAGGGGGCGTGGCGGGAGTAGAAGTAGTGCTTGACGACATCGAGGTGGTCACCGTAGTCCCCGCGGTAGCCTTTTGGAAGCATCGGGTACCCGTCAAAGCTCTCTTCCACGTCTCCCTGCATGTCGGTTTCCTTGAGGATTCTGGGGTTGTGCTTCCTGTGGTAGGAGCTGAGGGAGGGCAGGCCTCCTCCACCGGATGCGACGGCGACCGTGTTCGGGGCGGTGGTGTTCTTCTTCACGGCCACCGGTTTACCGCGATTCACCCGTCTCGAGGACGAGAAGGGCAGAAGGTCCGGTCCCATGTCCTCTAGTGGAGGCGGTCCACCGTGCGGCTTGTGTAAGGAGGCGCTCGTCGTCGGCTTCTTCTCGTCAGCAAACACGGCACTGGTCTGGAGGACGTTGAGGTTCATGAGGGGAGGCATATCCTCGTCGTCCTCGTAGTAGTCGTCAGTGACGTCGACCTCCCGTCCGGAAGATGTGGCGCGGACCCCATTGAGGGGTTCCATCGCGGGAGGATCTCCGAGGTCGTCGGAAAGGGCGGCCCTGATCTGCTCGTTGGCATGGGGGTAGCGACCGGGTCCCTGGCGACTCATGTAGGCACCCCTCCAGGTCTTGGCGTCGTAGGGTTCGGTGCTTCCGCCGTCGGCCCGTTTACTGGGCATGATGGTGAGGAACCCGGGGGCATCGGGCCTGCCGTGGGACATGCGGTGGGCACGGCGCGTGGCTTCCCGAGAGCGTTTACCACCGAGTCTTCCCTTGTAGCGGGAGAAATGAACGACCGAGTGGCGGCCGTGGTGTTCGCACTCGCAGCCGGACCCGTGACCACAGCCACGATGATGGGTGTGGCCTTTGTAGTGGTGGGTGTGGTTGTTGACGGGCATGGGGCCTTCTCGCGACTGCTTGACGGAGACGGCAGGCTTGCGGGCTGCCCGACGGCGGCGTCCTCCCCTGAGGTGGACGTTGGTGGGACCGTTGCGGAGGACAAAGATGACGCGGTTGACGAGATCCGGGTTGTCGGTGAACGCCCCGTTCGCGATGTCCCGGTACATCTCGCGATCCGTGGGGTACTTGTGGCGGAGGTCGTTCACCCTCTCCTCGGCGTCATGGGCGGTCTCAAAGACGGTCCTCTGGTACCCGTCCCTGGAGGCCGTGGCCCTGGCGAGGTCGGACTTGCGGACCTTGAAGAAGCTGCCGACGTCATCGGAGCTGGCGCGGAAGGCGGTGACAATCTCCTCCAGCATGACGTCGGCCACGCTCTTGGCAACGTCCTCCTTGGTGAAATCTCCATCCTTGATTCCCTTGACGACCGTGGGGTCGGAGTGGATCCGGAGGACGTGGGAGAAGCTGTCGAGGTGGCCGGCGTGGTCGAGGGTCTTCTTGACGATGGCCGGGTGGACGCTGTCGGAGTGGATGGTGCCCCCGATCTTCCTGGTGATCTCGTCCATGTCCTCGGAGCCGACGAGGTTCTCCACGACCAGGTCGGAGACGAGCGCCGCGAGGTCCTCGCCCCACTGGACCAGGAGGTCGTCCTTGTTGACGGCGTGGCTGGCGGGGGTCTTGACGGCGACTCCCGGGCCCCTGAGGTAGTCCTTCGGTGTGCAGGTACGCTTCCCGTTGACCATTGGGTAGATGACCCCGATCATGCGCATCTCTGCGCCGGGTCGGTTGTGGATGGAGCCGCCGAGGTTGTCGCAGAGGGTGACGGAGTCCTCGGCTGTGCACATGTCCGCCTCGACGAGCGCGCTCTGGACGCTCTGGACCAGGTCGCTGTGCCACGTGGGCGTCGTCATGTTGACGGAGAAGGCGTTGTGCGCGTTGCTCTGGATGGCCATGTTCACGGACGTCTCCTTGTAGATCTGCGGGGCGCTGAAGAGATGGCAGCCCTCGAACTGCGTCCACTCCTCGATGGGTCCATCGTACTGAGAATCCCTGTACGCCCCTATGTAATCGGGCCTGTAGATGGTCTCGAGTTCGTCCTCGTCCTCAATGTTCATTTTTTTCTTCTTTCTCTCTCCGGTGCGTGCTTTTTTTCCTTCCCTGGTATCTCTTTAGTGCTACCAGGCAATCCCTCTTACGTGTGGGTGCGAGAGCGTCCAGACGTATCAAATACCGGGTGCGCTCTGTTTCAACTCTCACTAAAAGCACGCTTCACCTGCTCCCTGTCTCTTAATGACTTTTTTTTTTGGAGATTCGGGCTGCTACATATCACCCCAAGACCATAGGTGATCGCAAACGGTGGAGCGGGAGATAGATGGAAGAGGTAAAGCTGCGTCCGGAGCTCACCTCGTCGCTCAACGAGGACGACGAAAACCTAATAGGCGGGGAGGATGTATGTGCCTTTTTGGATACATACATAGTAGCGGTCGAGAGGAAGCCAAGCGTGTGGAACAGCTATGTGATGCCATCGGCGCGGATACTAATGCTCTTTGGTCGCGAGGGCAGCGGAAAGCGTAGGATCCTGAAGAGCCTCGTCGCAAGGCGCGGCTTCAAGGTGAAGGACTTCCACAGGTTCGAGTGGAAGGCGTGGAACCACGTCGACTTCAGCGCGTGGATCGGTACCGCGACCTGTGGCTCTGTCCTCCAAACCAGAATCATCATCATCGAGGACATCCACATGCTCAACTACCTGCACGGCCCAGAGTACGAGAACACGCTCATGAGGCTGCTTCACGACGTGAGAACCGATCCGCTGAAGATCAATTGGTTCGTCGTGATGACGTGCAGCGAGAGCCCCGGAAAGTTCTCCAGCGAGCTGCGGTGCCTGATCGACTACGAGTGCTACGTGGCCCCTCCCAAACCGGAGCACCGGGTGCAGTTCTTCAGACGCTTCATGAGGGCGTTCTACCAGCACTGCCAGAAGGAGGACGAGCTGCGCGATAAGGTAGGGTTCCTGGTGGACCTGTGGGACGACGAGGGCGTCGTCTCCACGCTGTCCCAAGCATCCGCCGGCTGCACGCCCAGAGAGATCCTCACCTACATGCAGCAGGTGTTCAGGGCGTGCGTGAAGCCCAGCATCGTCCCGTGGAAACCGCAGGAGATCACATCTGTGATGATGCTCCTCCAGGAAAAGAAAACATGGGACACCACCTTTGGGGAGGCAGACATGACGGAGGACCTCATGACGAAGCTCCTCAAGAGGCACAAGGGACGCATATACATCACAGAGTACGACCCCCTCGAGGTGAACAAGGATATCAGGAAGTTCATAGACCAGTCAGCCGAGGTCACCAAGGACGACGCGAACATCATCCACCTAAGGGGGAAGATTGTGGACCCCACCGAGCAACCGCTCCTCAGCGAGAATGGAAGGAAGAAGAAGCAGAAGACGGGCGAGACTGATATGAAGGAGCTCGCCGAGAAGGAGAAGCAGAACAGCCGAAAGCTCCACAAAAAGGCGGACGCACGGGACGCGGAGAGGAAGTTGAAGAGGGAGAGAGCGGACGCACGGAACGCGGAGAAGAGGGAGAGGGAGGAGGCAGAGTAAATAAAGAACCCCTTTGGTGAAATATTACATTTTTTTTCCGATTCGTCTCTCTACACCATCTTTGCCTGTCCTCCTCCTCCTCCTCCACCGCCGCTTTTCGTTGCCTTGGCAATCTCCGCCAGTGCCTTCTCCCTGGCAATCCTGAGCTTGAGCGGGGGGCCATCCGGGTACTGTGTAAACACGGTCGCCAAGGGGATCTTGTTAGGTATATGATGGATCTGGCGTCCCATGTAGGGGTCCAGGTCGTTCACGATGGTTATGTGCTGCACCGTGAAGGCAGTGACGAATCCCATGTAGACTCCCACACGGATGAAGTCATGCATCTCGATCTTGTCGGTCGAGTATATGCACAAGGCCGCAAATGCGTTGGCAATGAGTCCGCCGGCACCGTATGTGAACACCAGGGAGATGATGCCCACGCTGATTGCCAGGGAGAAGAAGTTCACCCCCGCCACGTGAAAGGCGAGGGAGATCCCCGTTGTCACGAACGCCATCCGGAATATCAGGCACACCAGCCGCACCCAGCTCATGTAGCGGTCCCTCCTTGTGTCGTGGTCCCGGTGGATGAGGTCCTTCCACTTTCCACCATCGCGCTCCCGATGCACATAATCCGGGAACCTCACCTGTCCCTGCTGCGCAACGGGCTTATGAAGCAGCCGGGGGATTCCATCACCACCACCGCGCTTCCTCAGTGCTGCTCCTCCTCCTCCTCCTCCTCCCCCATCGTCGTCGAGAAAGGTCACGTAAGTTGCCCGCCCCGTCACTTCCACAGACACGGGCACGTGCTCGTGGGCGTCTTCCGAAGCCTGCTTGGCTCCCTTTGTCCTCCTGCAGCACACCATGGCCTGGTACAGCATCCAGGCCAGGACCCACTGGCCAATC
>SDBS01001896.1_pt1 | contig 21039 bp, 17 predicted proteins | sample 2277091 | NCBI WGS metagenome assembly SDBS01 (sample SAMN10404972, study PRJNA504765) | marine sediment metagenome | isolation source: marine sediment core GS10_PC15, 163 cmbsf | place: Arctic Ocean: Southern Knipovich Ridge | collected 2010 | reverse complement strand
TTACAGGAATTAAAAAGAATAATCTTGCTTTCTTTTTACTTTGCACCCTATAATATCCATCTTCATCTAAAGTTATATTATGTTCTTCCCATCTTGCTTGTTTTCTTTCTCTTATTTTTTCTTGAACTTGTTCTGGAGTCATAATTCTTTTGGTTTCATTACCTTCAAAAACACCATAAAGTTTTCCTTCTGATTTATATAATGTTACATTTGTAGAAGCATTTATTCCTTTAACTTGAACAATTATGTTTCCTGATCTTCCAGCAACTACAGTCATCTCTCTTTGACCATTTAGCCAGCATTTTATTGTAGAACCAGTACAAGTGCAATTATTAGGACATTCTGTTGCATTTAGATAAATTTGCAATCTGTTTTTCAACTCTCTTATTTTATGAATTCTAGTGATATTTGGTACTCCATTGTCATCATCTGTTTCATTTTCTTCATCTGCCACTCCTAAATCAATTAATCTACTCCAGATGCAACTACTTGAAGCATCATAATATTTAATCTTGTGGCCTTCTGTGAATGTTTCAGTAAATGAACCAGGAATACAATCTGTATCATTTAATTCATACATTTTATCAAATTCAATTTCAATTTCATCTCCTACTTCATAACTTCCTTTTAACACCTCTGTTATTTCTACTTTTGCAGTACATTTTTGCAAAATGTTTATTGACCCATTTACACAAGGTTGATCTTCAAATGTTTCATTACAACTTACACTTTTTACTGTTCCTACTATTCCATAATTTGAATCTTCAGCAAGTTCATCATCTGAACAAGGAGCAGGAACTGCTAATACAAACCCCATCATACTAACTAGAAATAATGATAATACAATAAAAATCAAGGTCTTTTTCATATTATATTAGGGGGAAATTCCTTTATAAATATTACTGCAAGATTTCACCAAACCCGATTAATCTCCAATGTCCGTTTATATTTCTTGCAATACCTACATTATCTCCTTTTAATGCAACAATTGGAATGTTCAAAGATAATTCTAGTTCATTTTCACTTACTTTTTCAACTATTCCAACTGTGATTGTTGTATTTGCACTTAACATTAACATTTCTTTTGTTTTTATTGGTTCAACTACTTGATGTTCTGCTGTTCCTAAGACTTCTTTAAATAAATTTGATTTTATCTTTAAGTCATGACTTATTTCTGGAAGTCTTCCTTTTATAGATGCAAGACAACCTGTTAAGGAATCTGTTTTAGTTAAGAAAGGATCAAGTTCTGTTTCAATTGATATACTTACGCCAGGCAAAACTTCTTCTACAGAATTACTTCCTTTATGTAATGAGAGGATTTTTGTAGTTAGAGTTTCATATATCTGCTGATTTGCTTTTTTAATATTTAATCCTGGTTTTATTTCAATTTCATCTCCAACTTTTAATTTACCTTTTTTTAAAATACCTCCTAATACTCCACCTTTTAAACTTGGAATTAAAGTTCCTGGTCTATTAATATCAAAACTTCTTGCAACTAAAAATATTGGGTCGCTTGATTCATCTCTTTTTGGAATCTCTAATTTGCAGAGTTCTTCTAATATTTTATCAATGTTTATGGCTTGTTGAGCAGATACAGGGATTATAGGACAATTTTCAGATAGACTTCCTTTAAGAAATTCTTTTATTTTTTTGTAGTTTTCTAAAGCTTGTTCTTTACTAACTAAATCAATCTTATTTTGAACCACTATTATGTTGCTTATTTTTTTTGCTTGTAGTGCCATAAAATGTTCTCTTGTTTGAGGTTTTATTCCTTCATTTGCAGCTATTACTAAAATTGCCGCATCAATTGTTGCTGCACCTGAAAGCATTGTTGCCATAAGCATCTCATGACCAGGAGCGTCTATAAAACTAACATATCTCTGAGCAGTTCCTTTTTTCTTTATATTATAATCATCTCCATCTTTGTAAATAGTCATATCAGCATAACCTAATTTTATTGTAATCCCTCGTTTTAATTCTTCAGAATGCGTGTCTGTAAACTTCCCAGTAAGTTGGCTAAGTAAAGTTGTTTTTCCATGATCAATGTGTCCAACAACACCTACATTAAGTTCTGGTAATTCTTTGTTCATGAAAATAAATGATTGAATTGCTTTATAATGTTTTTGATTGCAACAATCTTTATTAAGACAATCTCTATTTGAGATATATGGATTTTTTTAAACCTTCTAAAAATGTTCTAGAGATGATTTGTTCTGAAGGGGAAATGTTTCTTGCGTCTTATGAAGTTTTTCCTTTTAGTTCACAGAGAGAAATGCATGAATTACTTGTCTTATATTGTACTGGTATTTTTGAAAAAATAATCCATGTTTATAAAGACGAAGGAATTGCTTTGAGTGAAGAAGCTAAGAGAAGATTGAATTACCAGGGAATTAATAATGTTATCGGAGAATTATTTAAAAATTGGATAGACCATTCTCCAGAAGATTCAACTCTTTTTACAGGATCTTTTTTTGGTTTAAAAGGAGTTTGCTATGGTTTCCAAGATGGAGGAGAATTTTTTAAAAGTTCTGAAATAAAGAAACAATTAGAAAATAAAATTCTTTTTGAAAAATTTAATTTAAGTTCAAGAGGAGATAATTGTCATTCTGGATTTAACCAGCATATTTTCCCAGATTCTGATTTTATAGAAGTTGATTCTGAAAAAGGAATTTTATATTGTGTTCAATTTAAGAAAAATCTAATTGCTCCCGAAGGGGAACATGGTTCACAATATTTTTATGATTTAAAGGAAAAGAAAAAATAGACTTAAAATATTTTATTCAAATTTACCATTTTCTTCTTCTTTTTCTGCCATATCTTCAATTATATCTTCAGAACCGAAATTATCTTTTATGAATTTCCTTCTTGCTTGTTGTTCTTTTTTTACCATATCCCCAATAATGTCAAATTTTTCAGGTTTAACTTCGGATTTTTTCTTTATTCTTTTTGGTTGTGTTTTTATTGGGATAATTATTTCTTCTTTTTCAAATTGTTTCTTTAAGGCATCTAGAATTTCTTGTTTACTTCTGTGAATATAACTTGGCTTTGGAACTTCCAATTCCATATGATTATGCTCAACTAGTTTGTGATCTTTTTCTTTTTCTGCAATATCTCGGATTATATCTTTAATTTCTATTGGTTTTTCAATTCTTTTTATCTTATGTTTACTTGTAAATTTAGGTTTATAATCAAATTCTTGTTTCTCTTTTAATTTAATTCCTGGAATCTCTAGTTTTGGTCTTGAGACGGTTATTTTTTTAGTTGATTGAATAATTATTGGCTTTTTTTCTTTTAGTTTTCTTAACTCTTCTTTTTTTAGAATTTTTTGGATCTTTCTTATTCTTATTCTTTCTTCCTTTGTTTCTCTTAACTTTTCTTGTTTTAGGAATTTTCTAATTTGTCTTTTTCTTATTTTTTCTTCTTTAGAAGACTGTTTTATTTTTTTCAATTTAGGCATAATGAAAAACATTAATATTAAGAACAGCAAAATCCCCAAAAAGTAATAAAGATTAGAAAAATTAAATTCTTTGTTAGAAGAAGTCCCTGATTTTTTAACTTTTGATTCTATCTCTATTGTTCTTGAGGCATGAACAATATAATCTTCATATTTTACTTGAACAAAGAATTCATAAACTCCTTGTTCTGTTGTGCTTGGGATAAGTATCTTTGTTGTTTCTGTTTTTTCTTCAAACTCGCTTAAATAAATTACATCTGTACCAGGACTTGCTTTTTCATTATCTTTTTCAATCCAGAAAGAAACTTCTACATCCCCATTTACTCCTTGCATTCCTTTCATAAAATATGTAAATTCAAAAAATTCTCCTGCTTTTGTAAGTAAAGGGAAATTAATTATCTTTATATCAAATAAATTCACACATTTGTTATCTAAACAAACTTCATCTTCTATACAATCTTCATTCTTAGAACATTCAGGAGTTGCTGCGCCTCCACCTCCACCACCGCCTGGAGGTGTTACAGGAGTTCCAGGTGTCTGTTCTGCAGAATAAACTGTAAACCCTGTAACATTGAAACTAAGGACTCCTCCAGAATACGTGTTTTTAACACAAATTGCCGAGGGGCAAATGTATCCGTCTTTTAAAATTCGCGGATTAGAAAATGTTAAACCATATAGATAAAGTGTAGCAGATTTGTTGAAATTAGATAATGCTGTTGAATTTAATTCAATTCTATTGTTAGAAATGTTTGTATAATTGTCAAGATCAAGCATATTGTCGTTTGGGTCTTCATCATCTGTTAAATTAATTATCTCATTAAATTCTATTTTTCCAAATTGAGTATTTTCTAAAATAATATTACTTAAATTTTGTATCTCTCCATATTTTTTTTGATTAAATCTTGTAGAAGAACCTCTATTTGCTCCTTTAAATTCATCATAATATATTATGAACTTTGTGGAATTAGTTGTAAAAGAAATTGTATTTGTTGTAGTTCCCAAACTGTTATTTGCATAAAGATAGAGTGTGTGAAATCCTTGTGTTGTATTGAAATAAGTTGGAGTTGAGATGGTAGTATTATCTCCTAAATCAATATTATACCATATGAAATCTTCTCCATTTACAGAATAATTTAATAAAATAGATTCGTTTGATAGATATGTCTCATTTTCAGGACTAAGAATTGTTAATGTTGGAGGATCTGCATTTAATGTTATGTTTCTTGTTTCTGTATTTGCACTATTTGTTTCTGTGTCATTTGCAGTTGCATTATAAAAATAAATCCCACTACTTAAAGAAGGATATTGCAAATAAAAAGGACTTGTATTTGAATAACTTATATTTATTAAATTCTTATTAGAATCATACAATCTTATTGTAATTGTATCTAAATTACTGTCACTTGCTGTGATATTTATTTCTATATAATCTTGAAAAACAGTTGTTCCGGGATCTTCTGTAGGATCTACAAGATTTATTATTGGAGCATTTGGATCATTAATTGTATACAAGAAAACATCTGTTGTATTGGCTGTTCCATCTGAGACATTTATTTCAATTGCATATGTTCCTACTTGGTCTTCTGTTGGTGTGTCTGAAATTTCTCCTGTTGATGAATCAATATCAAATAAACTTGTATTATCATACCATGTAAATGAATCAGAATCTAAATCTGTTGCGTCGTAATCATAAGTATATGTTGAACCATTTGCATTCCAAGTTACTGTTGTTTGCGGATTGTCAATTGTTGGAGCTGAGTTTTGTATTGTAGCTGTATTACTTGAATTTTGCCATGAACTCCAATCATATGAATCTGAAACTCGAACAGAACATAGAATTTCATCTCCTTTATCTAATCCTGTTATTGTTAAATCTAAAGTTTGAGATGTTTCTCCTGAAACTTCTACACTATTATTATACCATTTAAATTCTCTGCTTGATTCTGTATCTCCTGTATCATCGTCTGAAAAAGTCCCTGAATCACAGGAGATTAATTCATTTGTATAAGGAGTTGTGTCATTGATTGCAGGTTGAGAAACAGTTGGTATTTGGTTTGCAACTGTAAATGATTGTTGAGCTGATTTATTTAAATTTCCTGATGAATCATTTGCATACCAATAATATGTTACAGAATCATGGGGAGTATAATTTGCTTGAAGAACAGTGTAATAATATTCATTTCCATTGTTAGTTGTTATTGTATAATTTGTTGTAGCATCCCATTCAAGAATAACTAATGCTAAACTTGCTTCTGTAATTGTTGCATTAACTTGAACATCTTGATCTTCATTTGGTGTTGCTGGGCTTCTTTGGTAGTTTGAGAAGCTTGGGAAAGCAGAATCAATAAAAAAAGTTACTTGTTCTGTGTTATTTAGATTATTATTTCCGTCTTTACAATAAAAAATAACAGTATGAAGACCCTGATTCATTGAATAATTTGTATCTGTGTAGAAATCTCCTGAATTTGACATTGAATAATTTGTTATTCCATTATTTAGAGAATATTCACATAAAGTTACTACTTTGTTATCTGTAGCTGTTATATTAAATAAGATAGAATTTGTTGGATAGGTTTGATTTATTGGAGTATTTATGGACACTTCTGGATTTGTATAATCAGGAGCTTCACTTACATTAACCCACCAAGTTTCAAAATCACTTGTATAATTTTCATTACCTTCATAGAAAGCAGTTAAATTAAATACTCCAACTGTTGTAAAGTTTGTGAGATTTGCCAAAGGAGAGCTGCCCTGATTAATCAAAGAATCATTGTAATATAATTTTATATTCCCTGTGCCTGTGTTTAAAGTTGCATTTAGATATTTTTCTTCATATTGCCCAACAGTTCTATTATTTCTAAATCCATCAATATAAGCATATACAATTCCTGTTGCTTTTGTTATTATAAACGTCTCTTCATCATAAATATTTGTATAATTTACAGTATCTGTTCTTTGCACTGTAAAGTTATAAGCATCTGCTCCTAAAGATTGTATTGAATTATTACTAATTGTTGTTCCATTTCTATAAAGTGTGAAAGTTGGATCACAATCTGTATAAACTCTAAAACTATTTCCATAATCAAGGATAGATGTTTCATTAAATAATACTTGACAATTAGAAGTGCTTTGATTAAGCTCAAAATAGAGATATTCACTTGAGACATCTGAGTAATTTGCATTACCAGTAACATTAAAGATATAAGTGTAAGTTCCTGCAGTAAGATTAATATCTAAATTATTTTCACTAATCACACTTGTTCCATCTCTATAGATATTTACAGTTCCTACTGTTGTAGAAGCAGAAGCATTAATTGTACTTGGGTAATCCACAGAAACATTATTTTGTGCACCATTTAGATAATAAGTCATAACAGGTGTTGCTTTAGTTACTGTGAAAAATTGAGACATTCCTACATGAGAATAATTAATAGTATCTGTCCTTTGAACAGTGAAATTAAAGTATCCTGCTCCTGAATTTACTATTGAGGCATTTGATATTGAAGTGGCATTTTGATATAAGGTATAAGCTGAAGAACAATTTGTATAGGCTTCAAAAAGATTTGGATAATCTATTGGAGAGCTCTTATTAAAATAAACTCCGCAAATATCTGGATTCTTATTTATTATGAATGTCTCTTCATCATAAGTATTTGTATAATTTACAGTATCTGTCCTCATTACTGTAAAATTATAAGCATCTGCACCTAAAGTTTGTTTAGAATTATTAGAAATTTCAGAACCATTTATATATAACTTGTAAGATGAAGTACAATCTGTTGTTATTAAGATAGATGTACTATAATTTATAGGAGAAGTTTCATTTACATAAACATTACATGCAGATGTGTTTTGATTAACTGTTAATATTTGAGTATCCATACTTGTATTAGAAGTATAATTCTGTCCACTACTTGTGTTTAATTTGTAATCATATGTTCCATATCCAAGAGTTATGATTTCTCCACTACTTTTGTTCACATTATCTCTCCAAACAGTATATGACAAATCATTATCTCCATTATTTGATTGAGAATATCCTATTGTGACTTCTGTTGGATAAGTGATTGTCCATGAGCCAGAATTTGTTAAACTTCCTATTGGAGTTATTTTATTTATTATAAACGTCTCTTCATCATAAGTATTTGTATAATTTATAGTATCTGTTCTCATTACTGTAAAATTATAAGCGTCTGCTCCTAAAGATTGTATTGAATTATTACTAATTGTTGTTCCATTTCTATAAAGTGTGAAAGTTGGATCACAATCTGTGAATACTGTAAAACTATTTCCATATTCAAGGAGAGGTGTTTCATTAAATAATACTTGACAGGTTGATGTCTTTTGTGTAATGACATATGTTCTTGTATTGCTTGCATTGTAATGTTTTTGAGAACCATTTCCATAAGCTCCCCAATAATAATTATAAGTTCCTACTGCTAAAGATCCAAAGTCCACATAAAATTCATTTGAGATATTAGATGCAGAGTAATTTGTTCCATCAAAATCTAAAAAAGCAGTAGAATTTGTAAAAGTAATTGTTGAGTTGAATTGATAATTTTGACCGTTTGAATAAGCAGAATTATTTGAGAGGTATTCTTGGAAATTTGAAAATAAAGGATAGTTATTGTCTGGAGTTCCTGTGATATTAATTGTTAAATCTGAAAAATCATAACTATTCCAATTATCTAATGTATCATTTGCATATACTTTACTATAATTCCATAATCCTACAGAATTCCCTTGAATTTTTGCACCATAGACTCCATCTTCGTTTCCACCATCACAAGAAGTTGAACCAGTATCAGACATTGTGTAGTTAACCCAAATAGCAGTATTCCAAACTTCTGCATAAACCACGCTTACACTATTTAGAGAATCTGTTACAGTTATGTTAACACAAAAATAATCATTTAAAGTGATGTTTGTTTCATTAGATGATTCATTACTTATTGAAGGAGGGGTTGCATCTACTTGGAAATAAATTGTATCATTTAATCCTAAGTTTCCTGATGAATCATTTCCATATAAAAATAAATGATGATTTCCATCTTCTACACTTAAGCTTGTATTAATTGTATGAGTTATATTTGTTCCATTATAATTTAATATCCAAGTTGTTATTGCTTCTGTTGCAGTTGCATTAAACCAAATAGTCTGTGTATTATAGCTTGAGTTTGTAGGAGATATAACTGTTATATTTGGTTGAGTAACATCATTAATTGTATACAAGAAAACATCTGTTGTGTTAACTGTTCCATCTGAAACATTTATTTCAATTGCATAAGTCCCTGCTTGGTCTTCTGTTGGAGTATCTGAAATCTCTCCTGTGGATGAATCAATATCAAATAAACTTGTATTATCATACCATGTAAATGAATCAGAATCTAAATCTGTTGCATCATAATCATAAATATATGTTGAATCATTTGCATTCCAAGTTACTGTTGTTTGTGGGTTTGAGATTATTGGAGCTGAGTTTTGAATTGTTGCTGAGTTGCTTGAATTTTGCCATGAACTCCAATCATATGAATCAGAGACTCTAATTGAACATAAGATTACATATCCTTTATCTAATCCTGCAACAGTTAAATCTAATGTTTGAGATGTTTGTCCAGAAACTTCTACACTATTATTATACCATTTAAATTCTCTACTTGATTCTGTATCTCCTGTATCATTATCAGAGAAAGTTCCACCATTGCAAGAAATTAAATCATTTGTATAAGGATTTGTATCATTAATTGCAGGTTGAGTTACAGTTGGTATTTGATTTGCAACTGTAAAAGATTGTTGTGCAGACTTGTTTAAATTCCCTAGAGTATCATTTGCATACCAATAATATGTTACAGAATCATGAGGAGTATAATTTCCTTGAAGAACAGTATAATAAAATTCATTACTATTGTTAGTTGTTATTGTATAATTTGTTGTAGCTTCCCATTCAAGAATAACTGTTTCTAAACTTGCTTCTGTAATTGTTACATTAACTTGAACATCTTGATCTTCGTTTGGTGTTGCTGGATTTCTTTGATGGTTTGAAAATTGTGGATAAACTTCTTGCACATTGTAAATTCCTGTTGAGGTGACATTCCATTGTGCATTAGAATCATTTGCATATTGTCTCCATCCAATTGTTTTTCCTTCACATGCATTTGGAATTTGCCATGTTAAATTAGCCCATTCAGAACCTGCAGAAAGAGTTGCACTAGTTACATTATCCCATGTATTACAACCTGCGCCTGTGGCATTAACTTCTAAAGTTGCATAACGCATAGTATTGTCATCTGTCCAATTTACATTATGTCTCACTGCTTCTAAAGGATTGGGTGTTGAATCATTTACAGAAGGAGAATACCAATTTGGAGGATTATCTGGAGCACTAACTGTTAAAATATCACTACCAGTAAAATCTGTTCCTCCTCTTGTAGTTGTTGTTGCATCAAGCCTGTATGTTAATTGACTTCCACCAGAACACCCCTGTATTGTATAATTTACATGTAGGATTAATGTTCCCCCTTGTGGAAAATTAGTAGTACAATCCACATAATCATTATACATAGAGTTAGAGCTTGCAGGAGAACAATCTGCATGATCCTCTGTTACCCCTATGATTCTTATCTGGTTAGATTCACAAACATCATAAATTCTATTATCTGAAGTGTCCTCTATAAAAATATGGTATTGTTCTGGATCATCTCCATCATGTGTTAGAGTTACATAAACAGAGGTGTTTTCTCCTATTTGGATTGAATCATCTATTATTGGAAAAGAGCCCCCATCAGATATTGAACCTGGAGGATCAATAATGTGATCAATTTCAACACTTCCTTCTAAAACTCTCAAATCAAAACTATTTTGACTTCTTTGTAAATTAGTTAATGGAATTTTGTTGTATTGTCCTGAGATTAAATTTGTAAATTCAGAAATTAATTCTGTTCCGCCACTTTCATATATCTCAATTCTTGGCTCCCCACTAGATCTTTTTGAAAATATTTTTATATAATTTTCTGATGTTAGATTTTTCTCAAAAGTTATTCTTATGTATTCCCCAGAAGAAATAAATTCACTCCAAATATCATCTAGTTCTTTAACTTCTTCATAAATATCTGAAATAAAATTTAGATTAGAATCTAAATGTTGCGCATTAGTTAATTCAATTACAGAGTTTTGTCTTTCTAAATTTATGTTTTCTTTATTTAAATCAAATATTGTTAAACTTGTTATATTATTTAATACAAAAATTAAAGAAAATAAAAAGATAATTGCTAATACAACTACAACTAATTTTGGAATCTTTTTATGTTCCATTCACCCCTCTTTTATATTTATATGGGGGAAATAGAACTTTTAAAACTTGTTAATAGAATTATTCTTTCACTTCTTCTTTTGGAGTTTCTGGAGAGCCACCTTCCACCCCACCGCCTCCACCAAGCGATTTGTTATTATTAACATCACTAGATTTTTCAACAAGTTTCTCTCCAACTTTTTGACCTACAGGACTTCCTACTTGTTCTCCTACTTTTTCTCCAACAGGTTGCCCTACTCCTTCTTGCTCAACTTCTTTTGGTTTGTTTTGATCTGGGAAAACCTCTGAAAGCTTTTTATTTCCTTCTTTTAAAGTCTTTAAATTAATCTGAACTATTTCAGGAGAAATAATCCTTCCTCTAACTGTCTTTCTCAATCTTAATCCTTTTGGAGTAGGAGTAGTTTGTTTCTTTTTTCCTTCTCTTTTTGGTCTTTTTTTCATTCCTTTACCATATGTTAATAATACTCTCTTTTTTCTAAAACCTTCGACATCTTTTAGTGCGGGAAAACCAGACTTATCACTTGCACCTGTAATTTCAAATTCATAACCTTCTAAGTCAGGAGAAATCTCTTTACCTTGAACTTTATCAGAAAGAGCTTTTTCTGAAAGAGTCTCTGTTCCTATTTCTATCTTGTAAGTCTTTCCTGATTTTTCTGCTATGTTTATTTTAAATGGCATGAGAGTTAATATTTTGGAAGCTTTTTAAAGTTGTTGATAGATTTTAACTAATAAAATTCTAATTGTGTTACTAAATTTTTTGTTCCCTCTGTTTTTATTACTGATTTTTTCCACAATTCATAGAGAGGGAATTCACTATCTTTTTTTAAAGACCTTATTGTGTGGGGTTTGTTTTTATAAGGAATTGATGAAAAATTAAATTCATCTACTAAATATTCTGGGAACTTTTCAAAGAAAGGAATCATTTCAGGGTATTTTTTAGGAAATTCTTTTAATCTTCTAATGTAGCCCCCTGTTTTTGCATTTTTACCTCCTGCTGGAAGAACAAAAAATTCATTTCCTGCCCAAACTTCATGCCATGCTTCACCTGCTCCATCAAATTTATCACAAAAAGAAATAAATTGTGTTTCTATTTTATCTTTATCTTTTGTTGAATAAAGTAATTCTTCATATAAATATCCTTTGAAAAAAAGTCCATATGTTTTAATTAGCTTTTCTATTGCTTTATCTTCTTCTAAAGATAATTTTTCTAATTCTTCTTTTTCCATTCTTTCTTTTTCATAAAGTGGAACATCAGTAGTGAGTATTTCAGGATCATCGTGAACTTCTGCAGTAACTCTTGCAAATTCATAATTAAAATTATCCCCATAGACTTCTTTTATTTGAGGTATCATTTGTTCAAAATGACCTATAACTCTTTTTATATGAATTAAATCATTTGTTCTATAGAACATAATAGGAGCTATATCAATAACATATCTCTTAATTCTTTCTAATTCTTCTTCTCTTTCACCTAAAATCATATCTTAAGAAAAATTATTTCATTTAAATTTATTTATGAGTTTAAGACAATATTTAAGAAAAAGTATTAATTCCCCCAATCTGAGTTTGTTTCTCTTTTTAATTCTGCAATTTCTTGTAGAATCTTTATTTCGTTGGGTGAGAGCAAGTCTTTGTTCTTTTTGAAATTTTTAAATTGAGATTCTCCAAGTTCAGAATATAAAATATCTTTATCTTTGATTTGTCTTTCATAATTAACTCCTGGAAGTGAAATAGCTACTTCCATGCCTTCTTTTGCTTCTTGAACAGATTTATTTTCAGATTGAATATTCTTAACTCTTGCAACTTTTTCATCTTTTTCATTAATTAAACTTAATCCGGAAATTAATTTCCCTGCTTCTATTCTTACTCCAAAGATAGCTGGTTTTGTATTTCTAAAAACATATTGATGCAATATTTTTAATTTACAAATAGTTGTTAATTGCATCATTCTTTTCTTTTCAATTTCTTTTTGTTTTTCACTTCTAAATTCACTTATATTCTCAATTAATTTGTAAATAACCTCATCTGTTAAGATCTTGATGTTGGACTGTATTTCTTTTGCTTCTTCATCAATTGAAACATTAAATCCAACAATTACAGCATCTAATTCATTTATTTCTAGATTTGCTTTTGCAGAAATTATGTCTGTTTTATTTATGTTTCCAATTCCTGCTTTTACAACAGGAATGTTTTCTTGTTTTAATAAAGCTAAAAGTGCTTCTAGACTTCCTAATGAATCTGCTTTAGCTATGATTCCTTGTTTATCTGTTTTAATACTTTCAGAAATTTCTTTTTTGAAAGTCTTTTTTATCTTTTCTTTATCTCCTTTAAAGAGCACAAAAGGCATACCAGGAAGAATCTCTGTTTTTTCTACAAGCTGCATTCTTAATCCTGTTGAAGCCTGAACTTTTTCTTTTGGTTTAAATCTAGAACATAGAGGTTCTATTTCCTCAAGAATTCTAATCTTTGTAATAATTGGTTCTCCATCAAGATTCGCAACAGCTATTTTATCTGTTTTTGATAATTCGCCATCATACAAGATTGACTCAACATAATTAGTTGATTTCTCTTTTTTAATTTCTAACATAACTCCTTTTGCTTCTTTGCCTAAAATTAGTTTATCTGCTAAGTATTTTTGACTTAGACCACAAAGCATCATTATTAATTCTGGTATTCCTTCGTGTGTTTTTGCAGAGCAAGGAACTAATGCTATTTTCTTTGAGAAATCTTTGATATTATAATATAAATCAGAATCAAATCCATGACTATGTAAAGCACCCATTAAAGTCATATATCTCTCATCAAAAGTTTGTTTAACGTTTTGAGTTTGAGACTCAATGTTTTTCTTTAAATCCTCATTTTGCTTTCTCCATCCAGAAATATTATCTATTTTATTTAGAGCAATTATAAAAGGGGTTTGATGAAGCTTTAGAATTTGGATTACTTCTGCTGTTTGAGGTTTTATTCCTTCATTTATGTCAATTACTAAGATTGCTAAGTCTGCTAAACTTCCTCCTCTTTTCCTTAAATTTGTAAAAGCAGCATGTCCAGGAGTATCAATTAGTAGAAATCCAGGGATATTTAGCTTTATACCAGAACTATCTATTAAAGGGCAAGCAGCTCTCATCTGACTTGTAGGATATGAAGTAAAAGAGATTCTTTGAGTTATTCCTCCTTTTTCTCCTTCTTGGACACAGCTATCTCTAAGACAGTCGAGTATAGATGTTTTTCCATGATCAACATGTCCACATACAGTCACAATTGGTTGTCTGATTTGGGTTTTCATAGTATATTCTGTAGTATAGATTTGTTTTTAAAGGTTAATATTGAGTAAATTTCATGGTAGAATTAGAGAAAATAGCATCAGAACGAGATTTAGAGAAGGTTAAATTAGTATATTCTAGGGGAATCTTTGGAGGGATTAGAAGAAAATCCCTCTCTTTTGAGACTTATCCTGAGAATTTGGAGTTAACAGATCCTGATAAAAGATTATTCACTCCTAGCGAAAAGGGGAAATATCATAAAGAAATTGGGTCATCTATAGGATGGTTTGGATTTGAAGGTATTGAGGATGTTGAGAATAAACGTTACATTTTTTATAAAAGATTTTCAGAGACTATTACTTTAATATATTCTCCCGGATCTGATGAAAAAAGAAAACAAGAGAAAGGAATAGTGGGACAATTTAAGTCTATTGAGACTCGTCCTGAAAGTTTAAAAGAAAGATTAACTCTTAATGATAAACGTGAATTAAATTCTAGAGAGCCTCAAATTAAGATCTCTTTAGGGCCTTTTGAGATGAAAAAAGATTTTTCTCCTGATAATGACTCTATTGAGTATGTTAAAATTGAAGATCTAAAAGAAGAGAAAGATTTTACTGAACCAGAATATAAAGAGAAAGGTAATTTAGAAAGTAATTTAACAGAGAAAATAATAGAGAAAAAAGAAGAAGAAAATAAAGATGCTCCTAAGCAGAATTATGAAAAAAAAGATAACTTAGAGGATAATCAAACGATAGGAGAGAATAAGAATAATATTAAACCAAATTATGAGAAAACTAGTGAAGTAGAATCAGAGAAAGAAACAATTGAACCAAATTATGAGAAAACTAGTGAAGTAGAAAATGAATCTATGGTAGAACCAGAGGAAAAGACAATTAAGAAAGATGTAGAGACCATCATAATGGTTTATTCAACTGGCTCAGATTTAAAAGAAGAAAAAGAAGAAGAAAAATTTATGTTCATGAAAAAAGAACCTGAAGATTTAGAATCATCTGTTCTTGATGGAATTTTATTAAGAAAGAAAGGTAGGTCAGCTAAACTTTCTGGAGGAATATTTGGATTAAAAGGAGATACATATCATAAAAAAGCCCGTTATATGATTTATCAAAAAATTGCTGATTTAGAGAATTAATTATTTCTTATTAAAAAAATCATTAGATAATTCTTAAACTCTAAAAGAATATAAATGGGAGAAAAACCGAAGTTCACCTCCCAATCACCTAACCGAAGTTAAATGAATATAAAGCGGAGAGCAAAGAACCGAAGTCCAAAGCTCCCCAGTGCCCCACCGAAGTGAGACAAAATATAGAATCTTTTAAGGTATTTAAAGGTTTCGATTTAAATATAATTATTTTCTGATGATAACAAAACTACATAACAAAGTCACGTTGTAAGAATTTGAAAATTAGGAGGAAGGACAAAACCGAAGTCTAATCCTTCCAATGTCCAACCGAAGTCAGACAAAATTATATAATCTTTTACCCTATTTAAAGGTTTATCACTCCCCAAAAATTATAAAAATAGAGTAATTCTTGATTTTCCATGGAAAGGAAAACAATTTTAGAGTTAGAAGAAAAATACGATTTAGAGTTAGATGTTATCGTCGATAAAATAAAGAAAAACAAAGCAAAATTAATATTACTTCAGTTTCCCGACGGACTTAAACAATATGCAACTGTTGTAGTAGATTATCTTCAAGAAAAAACAAAAGCAGAATTTTTAATTTGGTTTGATACTTGTTTTGGAGCCTGTGACATTCCTGTAGGTATAGAAAAACTCAAACCTAAAATAGATCTGATTATACAATTTGGTCATAATGAACTGATGCCTCAATATTAATCTACCACAACAATTTTTAAATAGTTTTCTCAAGAAAAATATTTATGAAAGAGGATAAAGAATTCACATCAGAAGATTTAGAGGTTTTATTAAAATTATGGAATGCTAAGGAACCTATTAGCTATGTAGATTTGCAAATTGTCCCAAATTCATTTAAAGTTACATTGAATTTGTTAGAGCGGGGTTTGGTAACAAAATTTGAAGGATCTGATGAAAGATACCCTCATCAAAAAGTTAGTTTTTATGAATTAACTAATGAAGGAGAAAAAGGTCTTAATAAAATTTTTCAATATGCTTCAAAGTATTTTGAAAAGATTATGAATTCTAATTAAATCCAACCCATTAAGAGAGCTACTCCTATTAAGAACAATAATAATCCTGCAATTAGATGAAGATATCTTATGTTTCTTTCTTTCCAGCCAGAAACTTGATCAACTTTTCTAAATCCAAAATAAACTAACCCTACAATAATTAACATTGGTAAAACAAAAACAATGTTATAATATAATAACCATGGAAGTGCTCCTAAGGTTCCTAAGTCAGCTAATAAGCCAGATGCAATAATATAGGGGCCCATTGTACATGGCAATAAAAATAAAGTTACCACAAAGCCAATTACAAATGCTCCTGTTGTCGAAGTTACCCCTCTAATAATTTTCTTTACCTTTGGTCTTAAGAAAATTGGCATTTCTGTTGCTATTCCCCCTTTTTTATAATAGAAAAAATCTTTTATGTTTAATGCTCCAATAACCATTGCTAAAACTGCTAATCCTTTGTAAACATATCCTGAACCTTCTCTTAGAAATTCTGCAAATAATCTAAAAAATTGAATTATTATTACTCCATAAAATAAATATGCTAGGTAAATAGCTGCTACAAAAGCTAATCCTCCCCACAAAACTTTTTTCCTTTTTTCAGGGTTTTGAATTAAGATTGCTGTAAGAATCATGACTAAAACAGCAATAGCACAAGGATTAACAGAATCAGCTAAAGCAAGTGTTGTTATTCTCCAAAAGGTTAACATTTTATTGACATCCTGTTAGTTCTTGTAATTTTTTTATTGATAATACTTCTTCGTACTTTTCTCCTTTTATTATCCATGTAGGAGTATTTATTATACCTTCACATTTATTTCTTTCATAAAAACAATCAATCACATCTAAATATTGATAATTCTTTCCAAATAAATCTTCTTGTTGTTCACAATAATGGCACCCAAGTTGAGTATATAATTTTGAGTTTTTCCCAATACATTCTGCAACTTCTTTAGATGTTTCTGGATGAGGTTTAATCATAATTATAACTGCTAGGATTATAACGGAGATAATGACTGCAACGCTCACCCATTTCTTCTTTTTCATTATTATAATTATAGAATTCTTTTTTTAAATGTTTGGAAGAAATTGGTTTCAATAATCAGGCATGTCTTTTTTAGATGATTCTTCTTTAGATTCTTCTGGCTTTTCGTCTAAATTTTCTTGACTTGCTGGTTGTTCTGGAGATTCTTGCATTTCTTCTTCTGATACAGAGTTAATCATCTCTTTGAATTTTGGGAAATTCTCAGCAGAGATTCTTACACCTGCTTTTGTAAAGCCAGTGTATCTCTCAGAAGTCACGAATTCTCTAATTGTTAAACCTCTTTGGCCACCAAAGTCATCTACACGAATAACAATGTCTGAAGTATCGTTTTTCTTCAATTTTCCGATATCTTTTTCCATTTTTTATGTTTTTAATGGAAAATTGCTAAAAATCGTTTAAGATTTTTTTGTCTTTTTCCATATGCAACTCAGAAAATAGGATTATTTAAATGTTTTTATAGAATACAGAAATAATTAAAAAGAAATATTTCTTATATCTTTTATAATGAATCAAGGATTAGGTGAATCCCGAGATATTTCTGAAACAGAACCTCCCCCCATGCACAAATCTACTTCTTTAGAACAAAGAGCCTATTCAGATAAATATACTGAATTAAATGATTTTTTACAAGAAAATTATCCAAGTCAATTTATTAGAAATAAAATAAGAACTTATTTTAAAATAGGCATGCTTGCAAAACAAGGTTTTGAAAAAGCATCTGAAGTCTATGACCCAAAATCTTTTAATGAAAGTTGTTATCTTTTAGAAAAAGGACAAACCCCCACATTATTACACAGACATGCCCTAATTATAAATAGATTTGATAAAAATTTTGTAGAAGATAAACTTAGAGATTTTGAAGGCGATATTAAAGAGATTGCATTTAAATATAGGGCCCAAGTAGAAAAAAGACTTGAAAAAAAGTTGGTAAAAGATACTAAATTAACTCACTTTGAAGGTATTGATTATGTTTTAAAAAATTGTAGAAACAAGGGAATTAAAACAAGAAATGATGTTATAGAAGCCCTTATGTTAGCACAAGCAATGGGTTTAGAAGTAACAATTCATCGTTGGTATAAAGAATTAATTGATAATAAAAAAGTAGGAAGTGTGATTATTGATTTTTTTAATAGACATTATAAAGGAAATAAAACAGAAGTTTATAATAAAATTAAAGATGAGATTTCTAAAAAATTTGGGATGAAGATGGATAAATCAACTTTTTATAGATATATCAGAGAAAATAGGCCTTCTATTGAATTAACACCAACACCAGAAACTGACATTTCAGAACCCCAGAGTAATGTTGGTTAATTATAATGATCTTTAAAAAGAAACTATAGACAAACTTTATAAGGAAAAAATTGATTAGTTTATATATGAAGATAAAAAAGGTGATTAAGAAATATTTTCTTCCTATAAGTAAAAGATGGGATTTTTTAATTGTTTTTCATTTTATATTAATAAGATTAATTCTTAATCTTAAATTAACACCTCTTACAATCTTCTTTGCTGTTAGCTATATTATCTTACTAGTTTTAATGTTTACACATAAAAAGAGTTTTTTCATAGCTATGATTATGTTTTTATTTGTGGATAGTTTAATAGGAACTATCTTATATACTACTTGGAATAATTTAGGGCTAGAATATCTCGGAACAATGGGATTTAACCTTATTGTTGTATTTCTTTTAATATTTGATATAAATAAGAATTTTAACCAACAATAGCTTTGATTATTATGACATCTTCTAGAGGTTTATCACCTGCTCCTTTTGGAACTTTTGCAATTGCATCAACAACATCCATGCCTTTTACAACTTCTCCAAAAACAGGATGTTTTGTATCTAAGAAATTATTATCTACTAAATTTATAAAGAATTGACTTCCCCCTGTATTGGGTCCTGCGTTTGCCATGGAAATTGTTCCTCTATTATTTTTATTTCCTCCTGCATGAGTAAATTCATCTTTAATTGTATAACCTGGACCACCCATTCCTGTCCCAGTAGGATCTCCTCCTTGAAGCATAAATCCATCAATTACTCTATGAAAGATTACATTATCATAAAATCCTTCTTTAGAAAGTTTTTCAAAGTTTCCTGTTGTTATTGGCATGTCATCATATAACTGTATAACAATATTCCCTTTGTTTGTTTCAAGTGTTACTTTTGTCATTTTATTTTTTACAGAACTTCCGGTTAGTTTAATAAACCCCAACACTATAACTAATATTAAAATTAATACAATTATAAATATTATTGTTTTTTTCATCAATCTTTCATCTCTATTTTTATATTCACAGATTTTGGAATCTGCATTCTCATAATATGATGAAGAACTTTTTCATTTGCAGGTAAATCTATTAATCTTTTATGAATTCTCATTTCAAATCTATCAAATGTAGCAGTTCCGTCTCCACAAGGAGATTTTCTTGTAGTTACTTTAAGTTTTTTTGTAGGAAGAGGTACAGGTCCACTAATAGTTATTCCTGCTTTTTTTGCAATATCTTTAATAGAATCACAGATATTATTGAGCATTCCTATGTCTGTACTGTTTAATTTTATTCTTACTTTTGGCATATGAATTAAATCTAAAAATAGTTTAAAAACTTATTGTTTGTTAAAAGATAATAATTGTTATAAATGTCAAAGTTCTTATTTCTATATGGAAAATGAAGTGGAACAAGACTTTAATACTAAATTAATGATTAACATGTCTCATCCTGTATTATTAAATCAAGATATTTATTGTGAAAGCATTATGTGGATAAAAAATGATTCTGGAAAAGGGGAATGGAAATGTTTAAAACAAAAAAGAAATGGGGTTGATTCTCTTTTTAAGATTCCTGAAGAAAGAGAAAGAATCTCTGAAGAAAGTATAAAATATCTTATTTATCTTCCATGCAATTGTTCTGATCACGAATCATGCCCATATGTTCCAAATGTGAAGGTAGGATAATCTTTTTATACTATATTTCTCTTTTTTATTTATAAAAAGAAGTGAACATGGAACCAATATTTATTCAATTAGCAATTATCTTGTCAGTTGCTTTTATAGTAGCATATATCATTAAGTTATTTAAGCAACCAATTATAATTGGATATATCATTGCAGGGATAATTATTAGTCCTTTTATTTTAAAATCAGGTGCTAGTACAGACTTAATACATACTTTTTCTCAATTTGGAATTGCTTTTCTATTATTTGTTGTTGGACTTCATTTAAATCCAAGAGTAATCAAAGAGATTGGAACATCTTCCCTGTTAATTGGTTTAGGTCAAGTAATCCTTACTTTTGGATTAGGTTATGGTATATCTATGCTTTTAGGATTTAATGCAATTACTGGAATCTATGTTGGTATTGCATTAGCATTTAGTAGTACAATTATTGTTATGAAACTTCTCTCTGATAAACAGCACTTAGATTCACTCTATGGTAAAATCTCTATTGGAATCTTAATTATACAAGATCTAGTTGCAATTGCTGTTTTAATGATTATATCCTCTGTTTCAGGAGGAGTTGTTTTAGGAAGTTTAGGATTACAAAGTTTCTTGATAGGAATAGGATTAATTGTATTCTTATTTTTATCTGGATTTTATATTTTACCAAAGTTAACTAAAAATATTGCTAAACATCAAGAGTTATTATTCTTATTTTCAATCTTTTGGTGTTTCTTAATTGCAGCTTTATTTGGATATCTTGGTTTTTCAATTGAAATCGGAGCTTTAATTGCAGGTATTGTTTTATCTGTTTCTCCATATAGTGTAGAGATAAGTTCTAAGATTAGACCTTTAAGA
>SDBS01001895.1_pt1 | contig 21051 bp, 31 predicted proteins | sample 2277091 | NCBI WGS metagenome assembly SDBS01 (sample SAMN10404972, study PRJNA504765) | marine sediment metagenome | isolation source: marine sediment core GS10_PC15, 163 cmbsf | place: Arctic Ocean: Southern Knipovich Ridge | collected 2010 | reverse complement strand
CCACCACCGGCACCATCACCGACACCACCACCGGCACCGACACCACCACCGGCACCGACACCACCACCGGCGCCAGAACTAACCCCGGAACCAAAAGCAACCAAGGAAAGGTATCTTTATGACGGCAATATATATTATTTGACTACTGTTAAAAAGTGGGTGGGGGGAAGCTCTAGCGAAATGGTATTTGATGCCCAGTCGCCACCTTATATCTTAGTTATTGGAGTGGGTAAAAGAAACACGACTTTACCAGGTAGTTTTGATTCCTTTGTTTTTCATGAATCGGCATCTACAGAATTTGGCATTTTAGGTTTGTCGTATGTGGTGGATGAAGGGGTAAGGGGTTATTTATTAAAAAAGCAAGGAGAATATACTATAAGAATCAGTTCATCCGGGTATGAATGGTATGCCAAGATAGGCAAATGAAAGCATTAAGGGTATTGCAATCAATCATTATTATTACGGCCTTATTGCTGGCTGTGGTGCCGGCCACTGTGGTATTGGCCGACCAGGCCGACCCCGACAGCACACCGACGATGGTGGCTAACGCTTACCGTAACTTAATTGAAACTGGCGATCAGCTCTATGTATTTTACGCTAATATACCTTACGCTGTGGTGCCGGATGCGCTAGTTACTGAAGCATTTACATGGCAGCTTCTCGACACTGATGGCAGCACCGTGCTTGGACAGACGACCGGCACGCCTTTTAACGATGATGGTTATGGCTATAATGTTTACTCGATGTATTTCTCAGCTGCTGATGCCCCTGCATGGGATCAAGAATACACAGCAAGGCTTGTCGGTAATCCTACTATATTCGATACCCCGCCGAATTTTGATTTTGTCTTAGGTCCCGGCGATTTCAGCGCCTTAACCGATAGGCCGGCAGTCAATGATGAGCTGGCTTTAAGAGTGTTAGTTATCGCCGGCGACTTATTCATTCGTTGGGGTTTAACATCGACAACGACTTTGGTTAATGCTCAAGAGACTGGTACGGTGCTATCGGCCAGGGGGGAAACCTTTTTCCGCGGGGCCATCTTCGGTTTGCAAGCAATGGCCCCGGGGGTATTTCAAATCGGTGTCGGCTTGATAACTGCGGCAGACCGGACATGGGAAACCGATTATGCCGATAATATCAGCGGTCAGTATGCCGGCACCTTCGTCGGCACTGCACAAACAGCCGGTGCCGACTTTTTCAACAAAGACTATGATTTAGTATCAATAATATTACTGGTAGCGCTTCTTATTGGCGTCGTTGCCGGTAATCTCTTAATCACACGCAACGTATGGTCCGGTATGGTGGATGTAACACTTGTTGCGGTGTTATTCGCACGAATCGGCATCCCTGCGGTCTTATTGACGTTCATGGGGCTAGTGGGAGCGCTCTGCTGGGTTTATATCAGCGCTAAGATTTGGGGAGTAGTGCGGTGAGAAGATTAATACTCGTATCGTTAATTTTTGTTATGGTAGTCAGTGGCAGTGTTGCCCTGGCGCTGGACACTTCCGATGCTATTTATACCGGTATGATCCGGATTACAAACAATGGCACGGCAGCTACCAACGTTTCCGTACCATTCACGGCAAACACCACCGTTTATATAAATGCCGGCTATATGAATAGCAGCGCCAATAACACCGCTATAACGTCAAGCTCAGGCGCTAACGTGCCGTACCAGCCGGGCTTTAACGGTGCATTCCCCTGGTCTATCTTTGTGCCTTCAATCGGTGCTAATAATATTCAAAATGACACGCTCTTTATGGGCGGCACAACCGATATGGAAGGCAAGATACGTTACTTCCCTGGGGCAAGCGGTATGACAGTTGCCGACAGTGCCAGCCTTGAATTAGGAGATAACTTTACCATTGAAATGGTTGGCTTTTTTGATACAGACACTTCCGAGGTGGCGTCTGCGATAACATTCTCTCCTGATGCGCATCCTGAAAGCGATAGTGTTGACGGCACGGTATTGCATGTTGATTCTAATTCAACGTGGGCTCAGATAAGGGATGATGCTGGGACTTCCGGCATAGATGATGGCTCACAGACATTTCACCTACTTCTAATATCTAATGCCAGCACTGATCGATGGGATCAATTAAGGCGTGGGATATATCTTTTTGATACATCGGGGCTAAACGATAACCTGAAACTACTCAGCGCGACAGTTTCACTATACGGCACTGCCAAACTTGACAACCTAAATATAACGCCAAACGTGGGGATTTATGCCTCTTCACCTAGTAGTGATACGGCTTTAGGAGCAGGGGATTACGCAACTATGGGCGATACATTATTATCGGATCAAATATCTTTTGCCAATTGGGATACGGCCGGTTATAATGTTTTTACTCTAAATGCCGATGGGCTGGTTGCTGTTTCCCTTACTGATATAACAAAACTTGGAGCTAGGTTCGTCTTTGATGGTGAAGATAATGAACCTACCTGGGTTTCAGCTCAAACAACAAGTTTTTCAATAGCCGAAGCGGATGCAGGGGTTAATCAACAGCCGATATTGACTCTCACGTTTGTAGCCAATACATTAGTAGACAAAACGGATGCCATAAACGTGCTTTCTAGTAGCGGTAATATCACCGTCGAAATCATTGGTGGAAATTCGGTATCAGCTATGGGGGTAACGACAGGAGAACATACCGTATTGATATCGAGTAATATCACAAGTCTTTCTATTAGCATCGATGGCGTTGAAAGCGATAACGCCACTAAGTCTTTGGTGCCGGATAATGGGAATACATGGACATTGTTGGGAAGAGGCACTACCCCATATGTTAAATCTGTTAGAATCACCGTAGGCGGGACTCTGCAAGGCTCCTGGACATGGCAATACAGCGATACATTTACTGATGCCTCAGGTAATAGCCACGACGCCACGCCTTCATTTCGTACCGTATCAAGTGATGCCGAGGTAAGCGCCGAGCTGATTACCTTCTCTCCGATCACAGAAGCCCGGGCGCCGGCCTTTACGGCGAATATCTCAACGACAGGTTGGATAACTGACGATATATCTCAAACCGGCAACTTCACCGCGGCCACCACCAACACAACTTACCCAGGCAGTGAAGTATTAGTGGCAGTAACCACGGCCGGCGGTGTGCCGCTACAGCTCTTAGAACTGCTAATGGCAGGGATGCTTGTTCTTTCTTTGAGTCTGTTTATTTCGTGGATGCTGCGCTCTAGCCGTGAGGGGAGTATTTTCTTTAAGATACTGGTAATTACCGCTGGCCTCGGGATAATGATTGCCGTTAGTATCGTCGATAACTGGATACTGTATTTATTCTTGATGATCTCGATTGCTATCGCCATGGGGGCCAGTCAGCGCACCTTTACCGGCACAGGGAACTCCGGTAACAATATGATCGGCTTCCTGGCAATGGCTTTTGTGGGAATGACGACTATTAACCGAATACTTGAAGGGCGCTTTATTCAATCGACAGATGTAGATATTTTGCGTAACACTCTTGCCTTCCAGCCGTTTGAAGACTTTGGCCTGTTCACGATACCGGTTCCTAACACTGATTTCTTGCTAAACGGCATACCGGCGCTGTTAAGGTGGGATTATAGCTTCTTCGGTGGTAATGCTCAGATATTCCAATATATGCTTTATAGTGTTACTGCCGTGGTGTCGTTCATGCTCTTCGTGCTGGTATTCGGGGCTATCTACCAGATGTTTAACAGAAGATAAAAAAAGGAAAGGAGTTTGAAATGGCGTTTGTAAAACAAGTCGGCAAGATGTTTGGAGTTTTCCACGAAGGAACTAAGAAAATATTAGTTCGTGGTGGCCGAGCTGTCAAGCACACAACACGAAAGGCAGCTCAAGCAGATGCTAGGGAGACGAGGCGTAGAATAACAGGCCGTTAAATACTATCGAACATCATTTGCATTGGTTTATCACCGCGTTTAGAAGCATCACGATCCAACCACCACTCCCACATTTCGTTAAAGGTGCTAAACTTCTGGCTTCCGGGTGTTTGCCTTTCCCAAAAGCGTAAAGCTGCCCGTTTTATTGCCTCTACTGTTTTCGGGTAATGCTCTAACTGGTAAGAAATATTTCGAGTCATAGGGCAAAGTACACACCCTAGTCTCTTTTCCCCTTCGTTGTAAAGCGAGCAATACTCAATTTTGTAGTTCTCGATATATTCCCATACGTCCCCGCCTTTTTTCCCCGCCTTTGAGACTGTCGCAGTCCAGTCTATAATCGGATGCACAAATCTTTTAGTTGTATCCTTATAACAAGTCTCCACCATGCCGCGCCGTCTGCGCTTTGCTGATTCTTGCCAGCGGATCCCCCCTGTCAATACAATTCTCCCGCTACCGCCACGCTCTTTTAATTCTTCACAACAATACCTTGCTTGTCTCCGGGGAAGCCCCCGTTTAACTATCAACTCCGCCATTGTCAATGGCGGATGTTCCATGCAAACATCTTTAAAAGTCTTAATGAATTGTACTAATTCAGGCGGATCGATTGTTGTGTTATTGTAATGAGCATCAAACCGCACACCCGCCCTTTTAGCTAAGTCAAGTAATACCACCGAATCCTTACCACCAGAAAAAGCAAGGTAATAACCTTCAGGTGGTTCAAAATTCCGCAACCGTGCTATGGCAGTTTCCACCTTATCCATACCTGAAATCATGTCTTTATTCTTTAATGTAATCACTTAGCGAACCTCAACTTAAAGACAATGGCTGTAATACCAGCAACAGCCGGCACCATATAGAGAAACAACGGGGTGTATCTGATTCCTTCGACCGTTCCGACGTAGGTCCCTGCGTTTGGAGAACTAAGTACCTCAGTAGCGGCATCACCAGTCACCGTAACAAACAGAGGCATCAGGATTGACAGGAATAGATAAGCCACCATCACGCCGAATATTACGAAGCCGATAAACTTCAATTTATCCATTATTTACCTCCAGACATCTTTCTTAACCAGGTAAAGAACTTCTGCCTATAGTATACTCCTAATTCATAACCAGCATCGGCAGCTTCTTTTCTTTCTTCTTTTGTTGGAGATATCTTAGGCATTTCACCTTCTCCTAACCGTTATTGTACCAAATATTTTCTGGTCAAGTTTTAACTGACTATCCCGGTATTTATATTTATCATCAACTAATTCCCAATAGCCCGTTAAAGTAAACTCGGCACCGCGGGTACTGTAAATACCAGAAAACAGCACGTTGCCGGTATTACGGATCGTGAACTCATACTTGGCTTCTTCGATAGAAGGCACTTTATATTCCCCAAGGGCTTTCTGCATAAAGTTGGCGTAAACACAAGTACCGGCGTAAAGCACCCCGACGATAATCATAATAATAATCATTATTTTAAAGAAGCCTGTTATCATAGCTCACCCGTAAAGAATCCCGCCGATTAAATAGGCTAAACCGAATACAATCTGAATTAAGCCAGATAGAAAGACTAAAACACAAGCCACGACATATTCTCTGCTGGCTTCCACTCTAGCTTTTATACCGGCCCGGTTAATTTCAAAGACAATTCGGCGATGAAGAATCCTCTGTGCTTTTTTATCGCGAGATTTATCCACCTGGCCGTGATGTTTGTCGATTGTCTTTTGATTTTTATCTCCCACTTCACTTACCTCCCTTCCTTAGATTTTTCTTGGCTCTCTTTTCAGTCATAATTTATTATTTACCTATCTGTACCTAACCCATATTTTCTTCGCTTAATGCTTCCCGATGGAACTTTATCTTTTGCCAATTGCATAATTACCAGTTTTCGTTCAATACTACTGACCTTTTGATAAAGAGGTATGCGATAAAAAAGATTAGTAATCCTATCATCAGCATAAGGTAAGTACACTTTGACATTTCCTGAATTGCTATTGAGAGGTTGAAGGTGATCTAATTGAAGTCTATTAAGATAATCTTGGTAGGTTTCCTCCTCTAAGTTTTGGTGGGCATAATAGCCACAAGATAACTCATCAATAACATCACCCGTAATTATATCCTGTAGGATATTTGTTAATGACTCGTAATATGCCCTCACTAAATCGTCTCCATTTTGTTTGGGCAAAATCATTAGTTTGTGTTGTATTTTAACTTTGTATCTTTGTTCAAAATAGTATATTGCTCGTTTCGAATAATGAATGTCGGGGTGGGCAGTGTTATTAGCAACTGTAAAGGCATTGGCTTTGCCTTTAATCTCCATAAGATAAAAAAGTAAAAGACAAGAATCAACACCGCCCGAAAATGAGATATTACAGGAATTTATTTCCCCTATTACTTGACGTAAAGCATTATCAATATCGAGAATCGTTACAGGGGTTCCAAGTTGTCTCCAATCTTTAGGAAAGATTATCGCCATTTGCCCTCCATTTATTTTAATTTAGGCATCTTAGGAGTAATTCTTGTGTAGTTTTTCCTAATCCTTGTCACTCTCTGAGGAGTGGGATTATTAATTTTCACACCACTAGCCATATCATAGCCACCAGTGACACGCTTCGCAAAGCGGAAGAATTGAGGTTCCCCTCCTCTTCCGTGGCCACGAGCTATAGATGACGATATTATATGCTTACCATCTTTGTGTTCTATTGTGTAGGGATAATTACCATCACTGAGACAATGGTTTAATCCTTTCGGGTCATGCTCAAAGTTGTGAAAAAACTGCAAAACTCCTGTATACTTCCTTGGCTGTTTTTTGGGGCTTATCTTTACCATTTTTTAACCTCCCCTTTTTTCTTATTTTATCACCAACCAAAACAGAACGATACCATATTTACATATAGGACATCTTATTTTCCGTTCCATAAAATCTACCTCCTTACTATTGGGGGTTAGCTTGCCTCGTTTACGGGGCGTGTGGCTCGAATAATAAAGGCTAGTTCCTTCCCGATATAAAACGGAGCATACCCGAATATAATCATCTGGTCGTAGAACTCCCGATACATTTCTACTCGGTCTTCTTCGCCGATTTCATCTTCTTTTAGTTCCATTCTCTTTCACTCCTCCTCTTTTATAAGATATTTAATCAGATACTTCCCGATATATTCGGTATAGGCGGGGGGGATTGCCTGGGTTAGTTCCGCATCCAGCATCCAATCAATACCCATTGCCTTTGCCCTGAGTTCACCTTCGCCAGCGTAATTGATATGTCCGTGAACTCCAATGACCTTTGACAGTTTCCCTTTCCGTCTCTGATCTAAACTTCTGAAACGTGGTTTTTGCCAGTTAGAATGAGGTGTATCGAATACAGAAAAGCTGGTTTCAAAATACCTATCTCTTTTTACATCCAGTTCAAACCAAGAACCAGTAAGCTTACAAGGATTTTTCAAGTAAGGTTCCCCTACCACATTCTCAATCACGTAAGGTTTAGCAGTGTTGATAAGCCGCTCTCTAGTTGCTGGAATAAGGTTTGGATGATTATAAATACCAGGGCGAAGTGCTCTATTTTGTTTCGCTATTGTGCTCCCAAACTGACACGGCGGACTGGCGTGATAGGCATCAAAGCCCTCAAGAGGAAATTCCAGAGCATCAGCCAGATGGAATTTGAAAGGGTAATTGGGTTGCGGCTCTATATCCACTCCCTCAACCTCAAAGCCAGCTCGGGCATAACCAACCGAGGCACCGCCGGCTTTGCAGAATAAGTCTAATAGTTTTGGTTTCATCATCCTCTTTTAGTCCTGAAGGGTTAGGGTTGGTGCGATATTCGTTCATCTATATTAGCCTTCAAAGTTCGCCAATCGCCTGTTCTTTTTAGATACTCCCAATCCTCTTCGGTAAATTCAGGGATAACCAAGGCTGGTATTTGTGGGTTCTTTTTAGCTTTGATATTACTGACAGGCATATATTCTTCTACGAACTCCAAAAATTCACGAACATCTTTGTCTATTGCTTCTTTGATTTCTTTTTTCATGCTACCTCTGGATAACATTACCGTATTTCTGATTGGCAAATTTATTATATCCCGGGACGGTATTCACCTGGATATCTTCATTGACAAAGGCCATTGATTTATAATGACCAGCCTTCTTGGTCTTTCCATGCCAGCATTCAAATATCTGCCCGGTATCAAATCCGCGCTTAATCATTTTCTTAATAAACATTCCCTGCTGGCGTATCCGCTTAATAATCAACTCGCAGTATTCCTCTGATATTTCAAAGCCGATTGCCTTCCGGTTTAGTTTCTTGGCTACCCACAGAGATGTCCCGGCTCCGGCAAAGGGGTCAAGCACTATCGAAGGAACTTTCTCAGCATTGCATTTACATTGAGGTTCCCAGCCGAGAGTTTTATTCGCATTAACATACTCACCACCATTTGCTCTAGCTGATTGCCTGAGTTTAGCCAAGCGGTTTGCTGATGTTCCTTTTTCATAAGCTGAGTCCGTTTCGGAGCTATGGTCAGTTAAGCCTTTCTCAAGGACCCGGGTCCAGGGACTACCACACTTACTACAGCACCCTACCTCTGGTGTGGCTGCCTTAATACATAGCTCAGGTAGCTTCTCAGGGAATACGGCAAAGTGGGCTTCAGGATATGGCTGTGTTGGGAATGTCCAGACGGAGCGGAGATTGCGACCTGCAGGAAGGTCTACCACTGGACTCTTAAAGTCTTTATAGCTTCCTCGAGCAGTCTGATATACTTCGTTGCCATTCTCAGTCCCTCGGGGATGAGCGTTGCCTGTTTGCGGCTCTCTCACCGCCTCTTGGTCCCAGTAGTATTTAGCACTCTTGGTCAGCATCAGGATATGTTCGTGTGAGTTAGTCGGCCTGTCGGTTACGCTCTCAGGCATCGGGTTGGATTTACTCCAGATAATATCAGACCTTATCCCCCAGCCATCCCTTTGTGCTGCGATAGCTACCCTGGATGGTATCAGGCAGAGATCTTTCTCTTTCAAATAACCAGATGAGGGATTGTTGCCACCTCCCCATCTACCTGAACCTCGGGCTATCCGCTTCCCTTTAACAACAGCAGCTTGAGTTTTCGCGGAAATGACGGATGTATTTCCCCGGCTGCCATTATCGGAATAGCCGCCGCCCTTTGAAGCATAGCTATCCCCGATATTCCAGAACACCACGCCATCCTTTCTGAGAACCCGGCGTATCTCTCTTAGTATCTCAATGGTGTGCTGGACATACATTTCAGGAGTAGGCTCTAAGCCATAAGCGCCAATCCAGACCGTTTTGTCTCGATTGAAAACTCCACCTTTCTGCATAGCTCTCCACAAAAGACGAAAGTACCATCGGTCAGAATATTTTTTACTTGGGACAAACTCCGCCATATCTCCCCATACAATCATTTGTTCTAATCCACCGCTATATTTACGGAGTCCCCAATAAGGCGGTGAGGTAACAACCATCTGGACTGACTCATCAGGTAGGTGGTTATCCATAAAGTTCTGATTATAGAGTGTGTTGTGCAGGTCAGTATATTTTATCTGATACTTAGTCATTCCAATCCTCACTTCTGTTTAATGGGCAGGGGCTGGTGGGCATAGTGCTACTGTATTTCCTTCGCCTTATAAACTTTGTCTCACCATTAAAACTTCTTCAGTTTCACCCCTACCCTGCCAGCTATCAGTGGAGTTTGTTTCTACCACTGCCTTTTCCCTGCCCTTTCAGGTAGCTGGTTTTTTGCTGGCACGGGCTTTATACTGCTTGTCAGTTAGTTGTGTCAGAGAGCTTTTCCGCCCAGACCCGTTATACAAGACACCAGCAAATATTCTATCAACTCCTTCCTGTATTATTTAGGGCTTGTTTTATACCGAATAGTACCTTGATTTTATTAGTCGGGGTGATATAACTACTAGACCATATTTGTTCTTCTACCTTTTCCACCACCTGCTCCAGCATACGGTCTTCTGCTTCACGGGCTACTGCTTTAGCACGACTGAGGTCGGGTTCAAATATAATCCAATTATGGTCTTTATAGATTTTTAGTATTTCATCATCACTGAGTATCTTCATCTTCATCCTCCTTGAAATCCGCAGGATCATATGGCCCCAGGACACACCAATGCTTAAAACTTTTCATCTCAATATCTCCATAACTCTACCCGAAACTCTAACATTCCTATAAACGCTATCAGTTGACTTACAATGTGGGCAAGGGGGTAATTTCATTCCAATCCTCACTTCTGTTTAATATTCTTTTACTTTCCATAATAAATCTTGTGCGAACCAAATTTAATATTCGCTCGCTATTTCTACTAATCCCCCGAATATACTCATTAAAGTCCACACAAAAAGCAAAAACAGGATTATCCAAAGAAAGGCATTGGCAAGCATTGACAGTAGTTTATTCTTGTTCTCAGTCCTTTTTACGCCTGACTATGTTTATTCTTGTTTAATTAAATCTTCTTCGGCTATATCAGCCTCTATCCTGGCTATTTCTTCGGTATCATCTTCGACACAGCGCCGAAGCTCTTTAAGGTGTTCGCTACGTTCTCTAGGATTCTCTTTAGAATTATCCAACCATCTAACTAACCGCCTCCGGTGTCGCACTGTGAGCCCCGCTAATGAGAGAAAAAGTGCAACCACCATTAACCCTACTATCGTTTCAACCATGTTTCACCTTCCTTTTTTATTTCACACTCCTACGAACTAATATCCTTTTTAATATCAGCAGATGGACCTTATGTTAGTGCGGCCTTTTAACCAGGTCAGCGTAAATGAAGTAGATCACCAGTAATATAATTATTGCCACGGTAACCATGTTCATGCTTCATTTTCCCGGTAGAGTGCCAAAACCTTTTGTATATCTCTTTTCGGTAATTCGCTTAGTATTTTTTGAGCCCTGACTACTCGGATACCTGGCAGCTTATAGAGTTTTCGCGGCGCCAAATTGTGCCTTTTCATAGTTTCGACAGCACCAACCGCAAGATAATCACGCACAATATCGGCACCCTGTTCTTCCCCACAAGCTAAACAAAAGCCGCCGGTTACTGATTCAGAGTTACACCTATTGCAAACCATTTTCGGCCCCCTTATATTCGGGATCATTATAGAATTTTATTTGGCACTTCGGACACATACTATGAGTGGCGTCTTTGTCCTCCAACGGTTCCTTTTCGCCCATATCTTCTTTACACCAGGCGCAAACGACTTTCAAAACATACTCCGCTGGCCGGCAAGTCTCCTGGCAACCGTCATATGAGAAACGCCGACAATCTTGGCAATCTCCCTGGTGTTTAATCCCTGCTTCGATAGTTCCATTATCTTATCTTTTGTTACAACTTTGTCAGGTGTAAGTGCCTTTTCAGTTAATACAGGCGGTTTGGTGATAGTTTCAGGCTTGTTTGCCTTTTTAATTTTATGCGTGGGGCTCCTCCCCTCACTTTCAGGGGGTGTTACAGCCATTTTGTCGGCCTGATGCTTGCTGGCGGCGTTCTGTGTTGTTATCGCAGACTTCTTTTTCCCACCGTTGGCTTTTTCCTTTAAACGGGCTATTTCTTTAACAACTGATTTATCTTTGCGGGCTTTATGCCTGACGGGAGCTGTTCGAGTTATCCAGGTGGCCCGGCCGGAGTATTGTTTAGCTTCTTCGGTTAAAAAATCGAAGCACCATTGGCAATAGCGCTCATCGGTGCTTCTTTCTGATGATGGTTTATCCTCAAGGCAAGCGTGGCACATGAGGGTTGTTGTTTTTTCAGCTACTTCGGTTGTCATTTTTTATAATCCTTCTTATTCATCACCGCAATAATCGGGTAAAAAGTTACTGCCTTCAATCAGGCTGATTTTATATTTACCCGTTACTGTATATCCAGATTCAAGATATTCCTTCATAATTTTTTCTGAGAAAACAATTGTCTTTGCCACCAGATCGATTACTTCCATGAACCACATAAATCTCATTTCTCTATCCCCCTTTTATTTCCTGTACCTGAAATACAAAGATATTAATATCCCGGCCAATATGCCGAATATCACACCGCCAGTGGCCCACCAGGTAAGGTTTATAAATTCAACCGTCGGCATCCCGGCACCTATCATTTAACCGCTTCCTTGTCGCGAAACTTCTTTAGTATCTGGCTGACTCTTTGCCTGGTGATACAAAAAAACAACCCGATTTCTTCTAAAGAATACTCAGGAAATTCTCGCCGATACTTCAAAACCAGCTCGTCTCTTTGTATTTTTCTATTCTTGTCGTATTTCATGTGAATACCTTACTACGGGTTAATTCGTTTGTCAAGCCTTTTCTCAAAATAGTTTTGCATTAGGGCTTGACAAGGGTTAATTAGTAGTGTATGCTTTTTTTATGACTAAAAGCTGGATTGATTATTGTATGAGATGCGGGGCAAAGATGAGAGTTAGATATTTAGGGCTTCATTATTGCCGTTCTTGCCGTAGGAATCACAAGGAAGTCACCGGTCAATCTTTACCGAAGGAATAAACAAGGCCGCCTGGTACTCTCTGGTCCCGGGTGGCCGAAGGGGGCTTAAATGCCCGACCAACGTTACCCTGAGACAAAATGGTTTAAACTCACGACCACCATGTTTGACGATGAGAAGATAAGATTTATCGAAAGTCTACCTGATAGCGACACGATTTTAATAATATTCATAAAGTTAATCTCAATGGCAATGCGGATCAATGACGGCGGGTGGGTTTACCTGACAAAGAAAGTGCCTTTTACAGAAGAAACACTGGCCCATGTTTTAAATCGCAAAATACAAACCGTCCGGTTGGCATTAAAAACATTTGAAAAACTGGAAATGGTTGAGATAAATCCTGACGGAATTTACGTTTTAAAGTTTGGAAAGCACCAAAACATTGAAGGTTTAGAAAAAATGAGGGAAGTTTCTAGGGCAAGTTCCAACAGATATAGACAAAAGGTGAGACTAACAAATGGAGAAGTGACGTCACCAGTGACACCCGGTGACGCCCTAGAGGGAGGAGGGGAAGAAGGAGGAATGAAGAATGAAGAGGGAGGAATGAAGAATGAAGAAATATTTAAAATCTGGAATAACGTTTTAGATAAAATTAAACTTATGGTTAAGCATTCAAATTACGAAACTTGGTTTAAAGATACAGTGTGTATTGAAATTGCCGATACTGAAATCACAATAGGTGTTCCGAGTGAGTCTAAGGCCAGCCACCTTGAAAAACAGAGTATGAGCCTAATAGGAAAGGCTGTTACTGAAGTAACCGGGCAGAATTTAAAGTTAAAGCTGGTTTTACTGGAGAAAGGAGATTAACTATGAATGAATACAAGCTTGTAACTGACTATTGGGTAGAATTTATCCCTCTTGTTGTTAAAGCTATAAAGAAACTTGACAAATAAGAAAAGCTATGTTTTATAATTAGCAAATGCGTATTGCGTTTGCTTTTATTGCTTTAATAGCGGCCTTTACTCTGTGGCTTCTCGACATTACCAACGCAGTTTACGACTTCCGCACTGATGTCAGAGAAGATTCCTTTACTGTTGCCCCCGCCGCCGGAGTAACTTCGGCCAACGTAACGTTACTTAAACCGGTATTCGACAACGATACCAACACAATCGGTTACACTTCTTCAATCTCCGAAACGCCGGTGTTTTCTTCCTACAATACCACCACCAGGCAATTACTCACCACCGGACTAACTGCCAATACTACGCGTACCCTGGTTGTTAATTACGATACAAACGCCCTCACCCATTCGACGGCTCTCAACGCTTTACTAAACTTCTGGCCGTTCTTCTGGTTTATGATTATTACCGCATTTCCAATAGCAGCACTGGTGGCGATATTTACGGGGAGGTAAAAAAGTCGAATCTAAAAGTAGTGCCTATAGGGCATGTCCTGGGTGCGCACCCGGGTATATATATGCTAATAATAAAAAAGGAGGAATGAGTGGGTTAGTCGCCACTCGAAAACAAAAGGATGTTAAAGAAAATGTTTAACTCAGCCAAGCGCCTAAACCGAAAGGAAGATGGAGCTATGAGCCCCACCGGGTTATTGATGATGGGTATCGCCATGATCTTCATTGCGGTGGGCTTCATTGTCTACCCAATCGTCATTACCGGCACCGATTCCATCCTGGCCTACGTCTTTACCGATAACAACACTATAACCGATGCCAGCTACACCGGGCTGACTCCGGTTACCGGCGTAGTGCCGTTGCTGATCCTGATCGGCTTCGTGGCTGCCGGCGTTGTAACCGGATTCCTGGGTGCCAAGATGTCTCGAACCGGTGTCAGTGCCCAACTTAACCCAACTTCGCTTCTGATGCTTGCTATCGGCATAATCTTTATTGCCGTTGGCCTGATCATCTTCCCGGTGGTTCTCGATGGAACTTCTACGGTGCTTCACGGCGGCGGGACTGGAATCAACTCTGCGTACACCGGCCTTTCCGCTGTGATTGGCGTCGTGCCTCTTCTGGTACTGATAGCCTTTGTATCGGCCGCGGTTATCTCTGGTTTCTTTGGGGTGAAGGGATTGGCCGGTGGCAAACAATAACTTTGATTCCCCGGGGGGCGTTGGCCCCCCGGGATTGGGGGTGTAAATGGGATTAAAAATATTATCAATGTTCTCGGGACCTTCTAACGAAGGGTTGCAGATACTCTTTAAAGATAATCGCTCGGTAAAGTTTAACAAATTGCCGATAGAGCACACGTGCCTTTGCGAAAAACAAGGCGACGTACACTTTCGAGACTGGAAGCACTATTATAAGAATCAATACCTGCACCGCGGCTATAAGAATTTGCCGGTTGGCAAGGCAACTTTGTCATTTGAGAGAGATATTGTTTTAAATGTTCACGGCGTTTTAACTGAAAATGAACTGCCCCAAAAAGGTGGAGATATAAAGCAGCACAGAGACATTGGCATCAGTCGTATCCGGCAGATTGCGGCCACTCCCCAGGTTAGCCCTTCGCAAGAATTGATAAACGTTGTTATGAGCGTTGCTTTAATAATCCTGGTGCTTTGCTGGATGATTGGCTACGGACTGGATAGGGCAGCATGAAGAAAGAAAAGAAAAAGACGACGCGCGGATGGTGGTTATTCGGCGCAATACTTTTCGGGATTGCGGCTGCTGTGGCTTCTATTGCCTATGTGATCACCGTTAATATGGCACTGGTATTGATTATCCTGCCGACTATGGGCGGGACTGCCGGTTGCCTTTATAAAATGATGGGTCCGGGTAAGGCTCAGTTTGAAGGTATCTCAGAGAGCGGTCCGGTAATTGCCAGCGGGGTTAATGCTTTTTGTATCTATGGTAAGATAGTCAACGAAAAACGCTTTGCTGAAAGGGTGGAGTTTGTTGAAATTAAAAGTAAAGACGACTTACTCGGCGACCGTTGGTATTTTGAGGATTTAAAACAGTGGCTTTACGTCATGTTTAACGACTTGGCAAACGATGGTAAAATGAGCGCCTTTGAATTGCCGGATGCCGCATATACCGACCCGGCCCGGCTGGCGGTGCAGCTTAACATGGGGCGGGTTAATGAGTTGTTTCAGCTTGATGAATCGTTGTTTGACCAGTTAAAGCCGTGGGTGCTTTTCGCGGCTCTTTCAATTATTGGTTTTTTAATCTTTTTAAGCGGGAGCGGATAAGATGGCAGATGATAACGGCGGGAATGGAGACGAACAGAGAAAGGGTGCTCTATTGGATTTAGCAACTTTGCAGCGTGAGGATGGCATTATATCTCGTATGGCATTATCGCAAGGTGGTGATAAATCCGGGGTGCTGGCCAAGTCAATGTCGTCTATTGTCGACAACAAAGACTACCGGCAGGAGTTAAAGACCGGCTACTTCACTTCACCCCGGAAGCAAATGCAGATGGTGCTGGCCATTGAAGAAATGCGGGAGTGTGGCATTGATGCTACCCTGGTTATTGATCTGCTGATAGCTCAGAAGGCTGGCACCGAAGGTGGCCTGATGCACGAAATCTTTACAGCATTAACTCATACCACCTTCAACACCAACTACACCGGCAAGAGTGGGAATCGCTGGTGGCATAAAGGAGAATCAAAGAGTGGAAGTCAAAGCCCCCTCGACTGAATACATAATCGCCAAAACGGTTAAGGCATTACTGCGGATACACCACCTTAACCGTGATGTTATTATCGGCTTTATCGGTGAACGCGGTGGCGGTAAAAGCATCGGGGCGGCCACGGTGGCACTGCTAGATTACGGTATTGAAGGCGACACCATCCGTTCAAATATACAAGTGACTTGTGACATTGAAGTATCTGAAGAATTGGCGGCGCAATATGGCGGGGAGCCCGGTACCGTTCATTATGAATCAGAGGATTTAAATAAGCACAAATTTCTCACCTTCGACCCTGATTATTTCAGATCGGTTTTTGTGATAGACGAAATTAACTTATGGCTGGCTCATGCACGGCGGGCAATGGCCCAGAAGAATCTTTTAGCAGACGACGCTGCACAGCAGCTTCGCAAATGGGAGTCGCCGTTATTTTATACCTGTATCCATGAAATGTTTGTCGATAGCCGTATTCGAGACATGACCGACCTTTTTGTTAAAACTTCCGATACGGCCTTGACTGAGGATGGCCTCCGGCGCAAGCAGAGGCAAGGGCTTAGTTTTCAATGGAGTCTTTATCCTATGACCAAGAAATTTACCGGCCATACTTACGCAGAGAATAAAGAGGTTGTCGGGCCGATTGAGATTAATGGCCGTATCTTGTGGGACATTATCGATACCCGGCAGCGCCAGGAAAGGAAAAAGTATAAACCGGAACAAGAAGTCGAAGAATCTCCGGTGCATATTACCGAGGATGGCCGTGTTATTGAGGAGCGCAGCAAGTGGGGCTGGTTGTACGAGAAGATATTGGCACTTCATAAACAGGGTGTGCCGCAGCTCGAAGATGAAACGCTTTGGGAATATTTAGAATTAAAGCAAAGAGGGGTTAAACCTACTGTAATAGGGGTTCAATTAAAGCAAATGGGTATCGTTAGAATCCCAGGTAGAACCGGGCATTTTAACTATCCGATAGATGCTTTTGACTTAAAGAATTTCGCCGACAAAAAGGAATATGTGTTAACGAAATAACGACGTGGCACAAGCCTTATTATATTAAGTATAGGGAGTTTAAATTGAGAAAAGCCGTAATCCTTTTAATAGGAATATTTTTATCTTTATTTATAGCAGGGTGTTCACCTCAGGAAGCGGTATTTATAACCAGTGGTGATGAAATATCCACTGCGACGCGGTTTGTTGATGAAAACGGGGATGCCTATGGCGTAAAGGAAATAGATAATAAACCTCGGGTATCTGCAATGCCTTATACCTTCGATATAGCAGAAGGTAATGTTTCTGATCATGTCCCCCTTAATAAATTCGGGCATAACCCTACAGTAGCGGCAACGCTGGAAACAGTCTGGACCGGTAGTAATCTCTACCCCTGGATAACAGTTGCCGACCAATTAGAAATATTAAGCGCTGATACAGATGATACTGCCGGTGGCACCGGAGCAAGAACGGTTGAGCTTTTTGGCCTGGATGCCGATTATGTTTTTATCGGTGAAACGGTATCCATGAATGGGACGTCGGTGGTTACTTCCACGCTAACTTATTTCAGGATATACCGAGCTATCGTGAGGACGGCCGGGTCCTCAGGATGGAATGAAGGGATTATAACTATCAGGGATCAGGATACGGATACAGCCAGGGCATTGATAGCAGCTCAAAAGAATCAAACCCTGATGGCTATATTTACGGTGCCAGCAGGGAATACAGGCTTTATTACATCATGGTATGTGGGAGCGATTGCTAATAAAGATACCGAGTTCGAGCTATACATTAGACCAGAAGGAGAAGTTTTCCAAGTAAAACGCAACATTCACCTGATAGGGATGGCATATTCTAATAATTTTGATTTTCCAGAAGTGGTAAATGAAAAAAGTGATATAGAAATACGGGCCATGTCTAGTGGAGGCGGTGGTGATGTGTCGGCTGGATTCTTTATGTGGTATGAGGAAAATTAAATGGCATTGCAATTAGCAGCGTTAGCAGTGGTAAGCCTGGTGGCCATACTAACCAAGAACTCAGTATTCTGGTTGGTTGCCGCCGGTATGGCCGTCTTTACCGGCTTTTACTGGTATGATACTTTTGTTACAAACCTGGGACTTGCCTTTGGGCTGATGTTCCTGGTTTACGGACTAAATTGCTTTGCTATAGCATTTATACACCTGTTTATCAGGTTTAGGGAATTATTGGCAAGGGATGATAACTGATGCTAAGATGAATCAAGGGTTATTAAGCATATTGGTAATGTTAGGAATGTGGTTTACCGGAGTAATGATAGTCTGGGCCATAGATGTTTGGTGGCAGAAAAGAGGATAGATTATAAATCATGCCAGTAGCAGAAGATTTACCAGTGACAGAAGAGCAAGCAAAAGCTGGCGTTGAATCGCGCGAGGTTGTCAGCTCAAGAGCCGGCAGCACCGGGGCACAGTCGCGTATCGACGATGAAGAGCGAGAAGAGCAAGAAAGGGCGCGTGAGCCGGAAGCCAGAGAAGCCCCACAAGAGCGTGACGATGAGCCCGACGTTGCTCCCCCCCCTGTATCTCAACAGCCAACCGTAAAAGCTCGAGGGCTCAAAGCTAAGGCAGCGCAGATAGCCAAAACGGAAGAGGCAAAGACCGGTACCCCTGCCAAGATTACTGAGGATCGGTTGTTAAATAAACCAGGCTGGCGAGAACGCGAGATAGCATTTTTGGCCAAGCAGACAAAGACACCCAAAGCTAAGGTCAAACAGGTACAAGACAGGGGTGCCGATGAGGCTCAGGGCTTGCAATTAGCCCGGTCCTTTCTTGTTACCAAGCAAAAGAGACAACAAAAAGCCGGGGTTCTCGAAAAAGAACACAAGGCCGAAGAAAGGTTGGCCATAGCCAGGGAGAGGATAAAAAAAGCAAAAGCAACCGGTGTCTCAACCAGGGAGATACAGAAAGGTGAAAAAACCTTAACAGTCGGCAAGAATACTAGCAAGCCCCAAAAGATACTCGACACCCTGGAGATGCGCCAACTCAAAAAGGATAATCCCCGGCTATTCGGTATTCTTGATCGCCAAGGTATCGACGCTTTTAATAAGGCAATATCCGAGCAGAAGTTTACCGGCCAGCAAGAGCGCAAGCGTTTTAATAAACTAAACCAGGAATTACCAGATGGCCAGTTTATCAGTAAAAAGGATTTAGCCAAGATAAAAAAAGAAGCACCCGAAGTCCACACTGCGCTTGTATCAAAAGGCTTTAATGCAGCTCGTAAAGTAAATATCCGCCAGGTAGGGACCGGGACTGTAAAGAAAAAGGATGTGTTCCGTTTCCCGGTGCTTATGAGTCGGCCGGAGACTATCGCCAGTGACATAGCCACGTCTATAGCACCCTTGCCAAAAGGTGACTCTAAAAAGAATCCCGGTAAGTTCTTTGTTGACTTTCTCGTTAAAAAGTTCGAGAGACAAACAAAACCAGAAGAGCAGTCGATACTAAAGGCGGCGTTTGAAGCGCAGGAAGCCCAGCCACTATGGCTCAAAATGCTGGGCGGTGGTGGTAGTCTTATTCTTAAAAACCGTGATGGTAAATTTACCCGGGTGTTGGCAATGGACTTTCCTGTTGCTCCCGGTGGCCGGCCAGGCAGATTCGCAATACCAAAGATATTGAGAATAGGGAAGAGTGTAAGGACTGTTACCCCTAAAGATGTCGGCATGGATGAAGCTCAATTCGCGCGATTCATTAAAGCGCGCATGCTTAATCCTAAACTTGATACTGCAGATTTTAAAGCTAAAGAAGTTAAAGAAGTCGAGTCACTTATGAGTCAAATCAACAATGCTCGTAAGAAAATCGGGGGGAGCGTCCCTAAAAAGTCAAACCAATAATATCTCCAGCGTGTAAAAGCAATAAATCCCAAAAAATGGTCGAAAGAGGACGTAGAAATAGTCGAAAAAGTATTAAGAGAAACTAATGCTGCTGAGATTGTAAGAAAGGCCAGGGCAAATGAAGCTAGAATCCTTGAATTAGTTAGACAGGCGGCTAAAAATACCCCGCCATTTGGCGTTATAGTATTGCCAAATGGCCAGCTTATTGCAACGAATAGGGCACAACCCCAAGATTTAACAGAGTTGAAGCTGACAACGGCCCAAGTAACTGGTACTGAAGTATTAACAAAAGCGCAGTCGGAGACACTGGCCAAGATTAGCGGGCTGACAAAGCCACAAATTAAAGAGCTGCAAGAAACAAAAACACTGATTCAATTATTTCCTTCAGTAAGCCCGGCCGAAGCCGTAAAAGCCAAGACTCAGGCAGAGGTTGAGACAAAGACAGAAGCGGCTACTAAATTAACTGTGCAGGCACAACCAACTATTAAAACATTACCTTCGGGAAAAGTAGCGCCAAAAGTTACTCCTAAGATATCGCCAAAGACAGCAGTTAAAGTATCTCCCAAAGTGCCACCAAAAGAACCGCCATTTAAAATAATAATTCCGCCTATTGCAATCCCTAAATCATTTAACCGCCGGGAAGATAACGCAAAGCGCCGTGTCATACAGCGCGCTAAAGGCGTTATTGCCTGGCGGCAGGGGCAATTACACGGCAAAGACAGGTGGGATGTTGTTACAAGCCCTTTTACTAACGAAGAAAACTTTGTTATTGTTCTTGGTAGAAAGCCGGTCGGTGCCATAATAGCTAAAGGACCCGGGAGTGCTAAGAAAACAGCACAGCTTATCTTTGGGCCGCGACTTAAACAAGCAACGCTGGTAAATCAGCCCGGTATCTTCTCGACGCTTTTAGAACCGACAGGCACTAAGAAGATAAAGCTGACATTTGAAAAAGATATTGAGATAACTAAAAAGGTCGGTAGTTTAGAAGGAAAAGGAACAGTATTTCCGTTGCCATGAAAATAAAAATCGGCTTAATATTAATTAGCATCTTTTTGATACTCGCTCTATATGGGGTTCAACCGTTTGTAGGTTGGGTAAAGGATTTTATTATATTTACCCAAAATACCGCCGTTATAGCGACTGCTGAAAACCCGACACCACCACCGGTACCATCACCGACACCACCACCGGCACCATCACCGACACCACCACCGGCACCATCACCGACACCACCACCGACACCACCACCGGCACCATCACCG
>SDBS01001894.1_pt1 | contig 21051 bp, 18 predicted proteins | sample 2277091 | NCBI WGS metagenome assembly SDBS01 (sample SAMN10404972, study PRJNA504765) | marine sediment metagenome | isolation source: marine sediment core GS10_PC15, 163 cmbsf | place: Arctic Ocean: Southern Knipovich Ridge | collected 2010 | reverse complement strand
CCCAATGTAGAAATCGTAGGAGGCCTATCCCGGATGTTTTTGAGCTTAGTTGATCTATCCTTTACCCGCTCATTAGTGGCTGATATCTACGGGAAAAGGGGCTATCATTGTTATGATCCTGCCAGTATGTTCTCTTTAGAGATCTCAAGGATTCTTGATGGCTACAAGTACACTAAATCCTTTTGTAGGGTCCTAAGAGATCCCCAAAGAGGCTTTCATTACTTCCCCCTTGCCGGGCTTACCAAAGAGCATATTCCTTACCTCAAGACTTTTTCCTTTTTGACTAATTTCATAAACATTATTGAAGCTCTTATCCATAATGTCCCTTAACTTAAGGTTGACCTCCCTTTCACCCCAAAAAGTAAAATTGTAGACATTGAATCCATTCAAAATTAGGAAACGGTAACCCTCCAGCATTGGTCAGGATATCAGGAACAAGAAAGATGCCCTTATCTTTTAAGACCTTATCTGCCTCAGAAGTTGTAGGACCATTTGCTCCCTTTTTGTTGTGTAATCTGATATGTTATACAACATATTAACTATTTGGAGGCAAACTTATGCCTAAAATACCTATACACCTCTTAGATGTCTACAAAGAAAGGAGAAAGTCAACCAAAGAGTTGCACAGTATTGATGCCTTCATAAGGGGTTCTGCATTGAATACTCCTTATGATTTCTGTTTATCTAAACTATTTTTACCTATTTAAAATTGAGGAAGTAACTCCTTCGAATTAGCTATAAGTTCATCGAGCATTGGCTCTGCCTTCTCTGGGAGAATTGCCGTCTCGTCAAGCATAAGAGCTTGAAGAGCAAGGTTTCTATCCCCTTTGGCTCCGGCGTCTACTACCATTTCTTGCCAAGCAATTATCTTTTGAAGCATACCTCTTAACGAAAGTGGAGCTTCTCCCATATGAAGGCCTCTAATACCGTGAGAATCGGTAACTCCTTCGACTTCGAGAACTGCTGTATCAGGAAGATTTAAGATAGACCCTCTATTTGGTATATTAACAATATGAATGTGTCGTTCGCCTGTAGCAATAGCCTCTATCAATCTGCCGAGCGACCCAATATTCGCCATTGAATCTCTGCCTCCCTGGCGAAGTGTAGCTTTATCTAAGTAATCAGCATAGTTCTTAAGCATTTCCTCCCTTGTAATCATCTTCTTCGCGGTTTTCCTTGGTTTACCACCAAGTCCGTGCTCCGCATATAACTGAGTGACAGTTGGCCCCCAAGGACTTTTGGCAAGATTATATGGTAGACTACCACCATCTCTAACCTGAGCAAGAAATGGATAAAACTCGATAGCATGATCATCTTTTTGATAAACGATTTGATATCGATAAATTTTGGATAATTTTGTGCTTAGTGTCTGGTCGCCTAGAGGCTTACGCGAGGATATTCGACTCCAAAACTCAGGATAAAGATTTTTCCCCTTATGATATATTTCGGTAAACCAGTAATAATGATTTGTTCCAATCCAAACTGTATCGAGCTCTACAGGCGATACTTCAAGAATTTCTGCTATATGCATAATACCACTTTGAACTCCACCGCATAGTCCAACTACATTCTTTAAGCTCGTGTATTTATTGATTGCACGGCAGAGAATGGCCATTGGATTAGAATGATTGATAAATATGATATCGGGGCAGCGTCTCTCCATTTCATGACAGATATTAAGATAGACGGGGATTGTCCTAAGTCCAGCCATCATGGCCCCTGGTCCGACTGTATCGCCGACGACCTGAAAAATTCCATAACGGGCGGAGATAACAATGTCCTGTGTATGAACTTTTGATTCATAGTAACTACCCCCTCCCTCTCCAGCACCTCCAATATCTGATATCGCAAAATCTGCGCCGTCTACAGCTTGCGAGAGATTACTATTAGCATGCACTCGAAAATTTGCTCCGGCAAGATCTGATAAATGGCGACCACATTTCGCCATAAGTTTCGCCCTTTCCATATTAATATCGTAGATGACAATTTCACTTCCCTTAAGTCCCCTCCTTATTACTAGATCGCCAAGAACATCCCTAAAATAAGTTGCTCCCCCACCTAAGCAGACTATCTTCTTACCCGACATCATTCTCTCCTTTCGCTATCATATTTAAACTCCGATTCGACAGTGAATGGGAGTTTAAGCAGACCTCACCCAGACTATAAGATACCCTATCTAATGAGAAACCTCAAAATCAGCAGAATTAACTAGGTTTGGGGCACTGGCATCCTCAGAGCCGGTATAAAAGATTTACCATCAGTAACTGTTAATACCCCATTATCTATAACTCTCATTGGAGTTATTATCCTTGCGTTTTTAAACACAAGAAAATTTTTCTTAGACTTATTTTATTCCCCTCAATGGCTAAATTAATGCTCTTTAAGTAGTTTAGCTGAGTTCTTATCTAAAAATAAAAACACATTTTTGTGCCTTCTCAATATGGAAGCAGGATGATTTGGAGAGATATCACCTTCAAGACAACTCTTGACAGCTTGTGCCTTACGGGCCTCTGGAACAGTACAAATTATATTCTTAGATTTCATAATTTGTTTGATGGACATTGAAATTGCCCTACGAGGAACTTCAGCGAGACTTTTAAACCAGCCCTCTCCCGCCTGCTGTTTTCTACAGGCCTCATCAAGTTCAACAATAAGATATGGTTTTTCTGTTTTAAAGTCAGCTGGGGGATCATTGAAAGCTAAATGTCCATTTTCCCCGATTCCAACAAATGCAACATCAATCTCTTTTTCACTGATAATTTCATTTAAACGCTCACATTCCAATTCTGGGTCTTGAGCATTTCCATTGATTAAACAAACAACACCAGGATGCACCTTATCAATCAATTTTTCCTTCAAATACTTCCTAAAACTTGCAGGATGAGTTTCTGGGATGCCTATATATTCGTCTAAGTGAAACATAGTTGTTTTTGACCAATCAATCGAAGGTGTGCTTGTAAGATTCTTCAAAAAATCAAGTTGAGATGTACCAGTGGCAGCGACAAAAACTGCCTCATTTTTTTCCTCTATTATACTTATCAATATCTTTGCTGCTTGCTCGGCAGCAGATTTACTCATTTTTTCCTTTGTTTCAAATATTCCTACCTCAGCCATTGGTTCCTCTCCTTTTCAAATTATGTGCCTTGTCACCGGCAAGCTTTCAATTGTGCAGAATTAAATACAAAAAAAAGTTACTTCTTTTTGATAACTCGATAGCTGTTGCTCCGATTACATAGTTGAATGATTTTACAGAAGTATTTCATTGAATTGAACAAAGTTCAACTGCTCAAATTCATTTTGCCAATAACCAGCAGGTTTTACAAATTATTCCCTTTATCCCATATTCCGTAAAAAAAATTTCAAAGAGCAACTATGAAAAACTGAATGTAGTCTAATATAAAAAATCAAACCCTTGTACCATGAGGGTTTCCGAGCTACTTTACGGAGGCTAGGCTTTATCAAAAAATTGAGGTAGATACTCTCGATTGGCTTCCAAAAGTCTTTCTCCCATCTCCTTTATCTTTGAATAACTCAAATGCGAACATAAAGGATCATTATAAAGAGCATGAAAAGCCTTATTCCAGTCCCCGCTTAATCCAGCATTAACAATCATATCTTGATTTTGTACGTGAGGAAGCACTAAATTCCTTATCGGAGGAGGTAATCCTCCCACGCTAATTGAATGAAACCCAGCACTATTAATAAGTCCAAGTGTTTCTACTACTGATGCTCGAGGTAAATTAGGTATTTGACCTTGATTGGGCAAGTTAACAACATCGACAAATTCTTTCCCCGTCTCCATAGCTGAAATGATATCTACAGCTATTTCTCGAGAAGGCTTATCAGGTAGCTTATCTTTACCTTCTATGAGATTTTGGAATTGTTCCTCTGCCTTCTTCTTTCCTTCTCTACGTTCCTGTATAGAAGTACGGTGAAGCCTATATTGTTTTAATTTATCTTCATTAAGAGTAAGATAATGAGGAAAGAACTCTGAGATGTGTCTATCTACATAAGTTAAATATCCAAAGTACTCCAATAATTCTGAGGTAATTTGTATTCGAGATTGGAATCCTATCTCATCTTTATGAATCTCTTTCACTAATTCCTCAAGATTTTTGCCCTTCAATTTTTCTCTTAATAGCTTATATCCATCTTCTCCTTTAATCTTAAAATCAATGATCCAAAAGAAATGATTTGTACCGCCAAAGTTGATCTTAATTTCATTCTCTTTTTTTAGATCAAATATCTCCATGAGAATTCTACAAGTTCCAAATACCCCGTGACATAACCCTACAGTAGAAAGTTTGCTTACCTTATAGAGTACATTAGTTAAGACAGCCATAGGATTAGTATAATTTAGAACTACCGCGTTAGGAGATAATTTCTCTATTTTTTTAGCCATGTTAGCAAAAACAGGGATATTCCGCAGACCCCTTGCCCATCCTCCAGGACCTACGGTATCTCCTACGGTTTGATAAATGTTATAATCTTCCGGGATTTTTAGGTCATATTCCATAGCGTCAAGTCCACCTGTTGTGATTGTTATTATAACATAGTCTGTATCGGAGAATGCATCTTCTTCATTGCTTGTTGCCTCAAAGCTACAGGATAAATCTCTTTCTTCGTTGACCTTTTTCCCAAGCTGAGCAATTCTTTCTGCTGCTTCTAAGTCAATGTCTAAAATTGAAAACTCCGCCTTCTCCAGTCCTTTTTTTAACATGAAATCATTTATAAGTCTTGGAGACCAATCAACACTCCCTCCACCCACTAAAGTAATTTTTACCTTTTTAGTGCCCATCTTTTATCTCCTTTAAGTCTTGTTAGTTTCTTACAGTATTATGGTCAATTTTTGTAAAACTTGCAGCAAGGTATTCTTTTATCTCTAGGATCTTAGCCTTTTCCAAGTATCAATCATAACCTTTGCATTATTCCAAGCAGCATCAGAAGTGTTGCCAATATTATCTATCGGCAAGAGGATAAATCCTTCTGGTCCAAGAATAGAGATAGTTTTAGATACAGCATTTTCCACTTCCTTTTTATCCCTTTCTCAATGGTCAAAAATCCGTTTACTCCACCCCAAAGACAAATTCTTCCACCCACTTTCTCTTTGAGTACCTTTAAATCAGTTCCTCTGCCCTGCACTGGGTCCATTCCTATAAGAACATCTATTCCTATAGTTTCGCAGATTTTTAGTCAAAATGAAGGAATGAAAACCCAAAACCTTGACTAAAAAAGGGAAGAAGGTATTCTGTCCTCTAAAAACCCTTTAGAATAAGGAGGACAAATGGATACCTATTTCCCACCTTTATTAATAGCATATCTTAAGGGTCCTTGTCAAGCACTTTCTAAACCCAACAGAGTTTACCTTCAAAGTTTCATTTGGGCACTGCTGTTAGTTGAGGGAAGAAAATGCATCACCAGAATTGCTGAGGCTTGCTTCTTTATTGATAAATCTCTCAGCAGCTTTGAAAGATTCCTCTCGCAGTATCACTGGGACATTAATGAAGTAGTAGCTTCATTAGTTCAGCTCTTGCTTAATGAGCTGGGCGACAAACTCAAGATTTATGGAGGATATCTTTTAGCTGTGGACACAATTCTTATAGCCAAAGCAAGCAAGAAGATGGCTGGTGTCCAGAAATGGAAAGAGCATTCTTCAAATCCTGATCGCCTCGGATATCAAATCGCTCACCACTGGGCGGTAGTAGCTCTTGTTAGTCACTTCTGCAAAAGATATATCTCTTGGCCAATTCTCTGTAGGCCTGTTTCCGGGAAGAAAAATCCCTGCGAGTATGTAGCTACCAAAGAGGGCATTCGCCCAGCAAATATCTGGGATACAGCAATTACCTTGGTTCTTCAGATGGCATCCTTACTTGGAGGAATGCCCATTGAAGGTGGACCAGCAATACGGGTAGTTTTGGATGCCTACTTCTCCAAGGCTCCCTTCCTGAACCCCATGATAAAGAAAGGAATAGGCGCTATCTCCCGCTTAAGAAATGATGCCGTAGGCTGGGATGATCCAGTATACTCTGGTAGAGGACGTCCTCCCAAGCATGGCAGAAAGTGGAAGTTAGCTAACTTACTGACTGAATTTGTCCCAAAGCCTGTTGAAGTTAGGACATATGGCAAAATAGGTACTGTTCTTTGTGTAGCTCGAGATCTCTGGATCCGGGATGTATGTAGAAAGGTGCGTGTTGTGGTCATTGAAGGAGTCAAAAATCGAATCTTGTTTGTCTCAACTGACCTATCTCTCTCTGCTAAAGCAATTATTGAGATCTATTCTTCCAGGTTCTCCATTGAGATAGCTTTTCGTGACCTGAAACATCATTTCGGGTTTGGTGATTACCAGACAACCAGCACACAAGGTTTCTTCCGATTTGTACACCTTTGCTGCATATCCTTTTGTCTTTGGAGATTGATGATGAGATCTGGCGTACTTATTCTCTCTTAACTAGATGCGAGAATGCTTTTCGCAATATGAAAAGCCCTTTGTGTGAAAGACCAATATTTCATCAACTTAAAAGAAGAGTTCAAACCCATATCTTCTTATGTATTCTTGCTTATCATCTCCTGGTGGCTATTGAAAAGACTCTGCTTGATGAGGGTATCCATACTTCATGGCTTTCAGTTAAAGATACCTTAAGAACTCATCAGGTAGCAACAGTAATCCTAGCCCAACTTCCACATCTTTAAAAAGAAATGTGGAAGTGAGGCTAATATAGAGGCTAAACAAAAAATCTCTTTTGAAACAAAATGGACGTTTGAAGGATAAGAGTTTGTCATTACTCTATAAATACAGACTTCGCCGAAAGAAGAAAATATTAAAAGCTTCATTAGATTCTGGTTTGATAAAACTTTACTAATTAGCTCAACAAATCCGTTAATATATGGAAATTCGAAATTCGAAACTTGGCAAAGACTCGGAAATTCTTCGTAAGTAAGTCTTTAAAAGCTCTATTAAGATGGCTTTCTCTGGTTTAAATTTTTCCTAACCTTTGATCAATTTTATTGATAAACTCAGCGTCTTTTATAGTTGGTTCCGCAAAGCCCACCATATCAGCTCCGGCTTCAAGAAGTTTCCTTGCTGCCTCACTGGATCTGACATAACCACTCACCAGAAGGAAGAGAGGGTATTTCTTTTTAGTATTTTTGACAAAATCAAAATCAGGTTTTTTGGTTTTTTCGTCTCTTATGTCAAAGTGGACACCTAAAAGACTAAGGTCCATAATTTTATCAAGAATTGGTGTATAATCCGGGATTACTCCTTCCCCGAACTTAACAATTACAGGAATATCTGCCTTAGAAAAGGCTTCAAGCCATTTAAAAAGTTCAGGTCTATTTTCAGGTAAAACCATAGCTCTAATTTTTCCGAGACATAAATACGGCTCATAACCTCCATGAATGTTAAGCTCTACGATATCTCCGCCAGCTTTATAGAAGCATTCAGCTGCCTTTAAGCCCCATGAAAGACTAGGTGTGGCCAGATTTAAACAGATATAAATTTTTCGGTTATTTCTTGCTTGCTTGCATTCCCCGGAAAGAAAATTAATGCAATCTTCTTCTCGCGATGGCAAAACGCATTTTCTCATCTTGTAAGCCGGCGGCTCGGCTAAATATGCTCCCATCTGAACCATAGCACAGCCTTTGGCTCTTTCTGCACAGAAAGGGCCATTAGCAATTTCCATCATAGAAGATAGAAATAGTTTTTTTTGAAGACCTTGACGAAGTTCCCTTAGTTTATTTTCCAACAATTCCTTCCTCCTTTTTTTTTGCCTTCTCTCGAAAATTTAGGATATCATCAGCTGTTGGTTCACCAAATAAATAACGAAGGCTTTCTAAATCATCTTTAGAAGTTATAAGAAACTTCTTAGAGCGGGGAGTAAGATAATCGTTAAAAAGGGGAACAGAGTCATTATAAGGCCAATCACCCGTCTTTTTTACTATACTTGTAAGTTTTCCTGCTGGAGTATAATAGGCCTTATAAAGAAGAGTACCCTCTTTTTTAGACATAGTTCATTCTTTCCTGAAAGCTCCTAAAAAGAGAGAGTAATTTTTCAACACTTCTCTTCTTTGGAAATCTTTCCCTTTACCAAGCTACTGGACCTATTTATTTTCTTAACAAAGATCTAACTTCATGGTTAATATTAACACACATTATTTTTTGTCAACTTCTATTTCGGTTCTGTGAAAAAGGAAAGTGCAGAATAATTACGAGAAAGAACCGCTCCCACTTCAGGAAAGAACGAACCATGTCGGAAGCCAGAACTCGGATAAGCTTTCTGCGTCGTTTAATCCTCCCTATAAGCTCTGCGAATTGCCTTGAGTGGATCGAACATTTCCTCAATCTTGCCTAATTTCCTCTCTAAAAGACAAGAAGGCTCGTAGGTATCAATATCCTCACCATTGGCAAATCCTTTGATTAACTCAACCATGTAAAGGAAGTTCCGAAGGGGAATATCTGGTGGTACCCCATGATCAACTGTAGGAATGTAACCCCCGTATTTTTTAGCCACTCTATATCTTCTAACAACTTCTTTACGCAACCCTTTGCGAGAAAATCGAAGCTCTCTTTTGTCAATCCCACCTTGGATAAAAAGCCTTGAATTCTTTTTAAGGTATCTTTCCGGATCATTATTAGCTGCAATTTCCATTGGCTCGATACCGTCGATACTGCTTGGATAAAAAACTTCTAGAATTTGTCCGTTGTACCCATCGGTGTCCATAACCACACAACTGACTCCTTTATTCTTGAAAAAATCATATAAACGCTGGTAACGAGACAACATGAACTTACGCATCATAGCGGGGGATATCATAGAGGCCGTTTTGTAGGCCATATCCTCAGAGATAACTACTTCATCTATCTTAATATGGTTTAATGGTTCCTCGAGCATTTCCATGATAAACCACATCCAATACTCCATAATTTCATGAACCAAACTAGGCTGATCATAGAACATTACCGAGAGATTTTCAAATCCTGTAAAATCCCTTGCTGTCCAGAAAAGACCTGGAACTCCTAATCTAACAGGTTCATCACTACGGTTACATACATCAATACGATCTTCCCAGTATTCATTCCCATGGAATGTTCGGTAAACGTCTGGGTTGAAAGTTTCTTCTTTGTTTTTATCTTTGGTAGGGATAAACCGTTCAGGTGTATGAAAATCAAAGCGTTTCTTCATTCTTTTCCAATCATCAGATGTTTTCACAGGGAATTCCAGATACTTCCTAGGCGCAAATCCCTCAGTTGGTTGATTAATAGCATCCATACGTTTGACACCCCTATGATCAATCCAGATACGCATATTGCCATCTTCTTTGATAGTCTTCTCCTCAAAAGGAGGGATAGGATCAAAATTGACTTTGCCAATACCTATAATCTCATCTTCTCCTACAAACTCAGACCATCTTTCCGCTTGTTTCTCGGACAAACCCTGTTTTCGCCAAGCTGCAAAGGTAGAGGTGCGCGGTTTTCCAAATAGATACGGCATACGGTCTATTTTCTCATGTTTGCAGATCCTGCGAAATCTTTCCCGGGATTTCATTTCACTCTCCTCTGAAAGAAAACATTCTGCGCTCTATTTATTCCATTTACTTGTTCCAAGTGGGGTAACGGCAAACTGTGATTGGAGAGGAATTTTCCTCAGATAAAAGTTGTAAATAAAACTTCCCTGCACAGTTACGACTGGCGTTACTTCCTCCTCTATCAGCACAGATTAGCAACCTACCGGCATTTGGATATTGATGAGAACCGAATTGTTCCCACCGCTTCTTATACTCTCTACTGCAAACTCAGATGTCTCATATTACCGCCCCATCAAGTATTTATCGAAAAAGGGAAAGGCCTTATTCCCGGCAAAGGAATGCTCCCCTAGGAATATGTCAAACTCGAGCTTATCCTCTGCCCCTGCCATCTCATATATCCTCTTTAAATGCTCGTTAGCTTTCCTAGTAAATTCAAATTTAAAGCAGGTATCATTCACTGCGCTTTCTACTAAAAGCGGCCTCGGAGCGATCAAACCAGCGATATCGGCAACATCAGCATATTTATACAGATAAGGAACAAATTGGGAACCACAGAGGTTACCCGATGTGTCCTCGATGGCGAGGTGATACGTCGTCGTAAGGTAACAGATGATATCGACAGCCTTTATTCGCTCCTCAAGAGCAGAGATATAGGTGGTCATTGTTCCTCCAAAGGAAAGTCCCATACATGCAATCCTTTCTGGATCGACTTCCTTTTGAGTTAAGAGAAAATCAAGAGCACACATTCCATCGTGGATATTTCTAGCCAAAAGTACCTGGCCTAAAAGAAGACCCCTGATAAAATAGATATTGCATTTGTTTTGATTGGGATAAGGCTCGGTATAAGCCATTCTTTCACCGAAAGGCCTGAAGTCTGGGCATATGGTGATATAGCCCCTTTTGGCCATCTGCTCGCCGTAATTATAATTAGATTCCCTAATAATCTTTTCCCTTTCCGACCGACCAAAGGTCACCCCGGCTACTGGATCCTTGCCGAAGGGGCCATGGCCATGGCAGCAGAGAATCGCTGGAATCTTTTTTCCAGAGGGAATATCCTTGGGCTTAAGGAGATAAAGAGGAAGGCGCATATGCTTTTCCGTGGCGATAGTGTATTTTTCCCGGACGAAATCCCCGCAGTCCTCCTCTCCAAGCTTGTCTGCCTCTAAGGGAACCTTTTGTGGAAAATTTCCCAGAAGCTCTAATAGCTTGGCCTTCAGCTCGCCATGCCATCTTTTGAAATCGCTTTTTGATCCACCTCTGAAGGAAAGGGAGGGAACTATACCCTTCCCCTCAGCAATATAATACCGTTCCATGCTGTTTAAAAACTCGGGCATTTTTATTTCCTCCTTCTCCGGGTCTTGGCCATATTTTTAGCAAAATAAATAATTTTTGCTCTTTGAGATAAGTCCTGTTAAGGTTCCTTCTAAAAAGAAGGGAGCATCGGATGTCTTCTAAAGATAGTAAAGGACTACGGATTAGGGTTATTAAACCCTGCATCCCCAAGTATTGCGTTTGTCCTTCTTGTGGATTAAAACAGCGGTTTAAAAAAGAAAATGAGCATTGGAAAACGGTCAAAGACTTCCACCTTGATAAACCAATCCTGCTTAAAGTACTGGTTGTATCTGCTAAATGTCTAAATCCTCACTGCAAGATTAAAAGTTTTCCCTTGCCCGTAAAAGGAGTCACAAAGTACCAAAGAGCGACGGATCGGGTGATTAAAGAAGGAGTAGCCGGTAATGTCTTAGATAATACTCCTCCGGAAAAAAATAAAAGAATGTTTTGCTCGCTCTTTCAATGTTACTGGTTCCCGACCAACCCTTGATCGCTGGAAGCACAAAGAAGCTGATAAGCTAAACTTCAAGGATATTATAGAAAAGCTGAAACCTTCAATCAAGAGTACTTTGCCTTGATGATCTTGACCCTGAAAGATCTACTCGTAAGCACCTTATAATCTCGGATAGGATAAAAGGGTATATCCTTTATCTTGATGCTCTTTTAGATCAAAGTGAAGAGGAGGTAGCAAAATACCGTACAATCCTTAAAGGCTTAGGAATAAATGAGGTTACCTGCTTCATTGTGGACATGTGGAAGTCTTTTCCGCCAGCCATGCACAAGGTTTATCCAGAGACAAAGATCCAGTACGATTACTTTCACATCTGGGAAGCTGTAAACCGCCATCTAGATAATGCTATGAAAGATTACTCTCGTTATTTAAGATATACAGGATTTCCCGAGCTTGCCAAAAGAGTATGGTGCTATAGAAGGACTTTTTTAAAGCACCCCAAAAGATATACCGAGAAGGATAAGGAAATAATGGATGAGATTATCTTATTCTGCGAACAAGAACTTTCTGCAAACATCCTTGTTTTGAAAGATCGAATAAGAGATATTTTTGAGAACAGCTTATCAGAAAATGAAGCTTACGAGAAAAAGAGCAAAGAAAAGTTGCCAAAAATATGGCCAAGTTTCTGTTATCGGCACTTTGGCAACTTTTAGGCAAAAATTAAGATCAGCTTCGGTTATGAACTCGAACAAACATTATAACTTCGCGATTCTTGACATTTAGCTCTTTTATACTTTTGAAAGTTTGCCTTGCCGATATCATCTAATATACAGAGTATCGGATTCAGATCGAACCGCGTTATCAGAACTCTACGGAAGAAGATGTGCAGATGTGATTCGCGGCCAAGCATTAACTTTACAAAAAGCCTCAGCGTATTTGCAGCCAGCCTGAATGCCTCGAAACTTTGCTACTATCTCCATGAATTCTAAAGGAGTCATATCATACTGATCCTTGAGCCAACTTTCTTGACTTTTATGCATTGAAAGCATTTGCTTCTTTATTTCGAAAACATCTGAAATGTCCACATACTCATCAGGCAAAAAGTTAACTCCGGCTACTGCGTCTCCAAAACAGAGATATGGGGTATCCAAACAAGGAGGGGAATCAGTCTTGATGTTTGGTATTGTGCCCATCAGGCCAGTATCATTAACAATTTTTCCGGTTGTGTTATGGTCAGGATGATAAAGGTCATCCGGTGGGTGAGTGACCACTAAATCGGGCTTTGCTTTCCTCATCATTTCGATGAATGCCATTCTGGTAGCCTTATCATCAAATAAAAACTCATCCGGAAAATCCATCCATATAAGCTCAGCCCCTATTACAGAGGCTGAAGCTCGAGCCTCTTCTCTGCGGATTTTTGAGATTTCCTCCTTGCTCAAAGTAGTGGAACCAACCTCACCATTAGTAGCAATAGCCATAACGACTTCATCGCCCCTCTTGGCATACTTAGCCAACGTCCCAGCACACATAAACTCAATATCGTCTGGATGAGCTCCAATAGCTAATATCCTCATTGTAAATAGCTCCTAAATTTATAAATCCTCCCTAATTTTGCAAAAATCTTAAAGCTTTTTCAATTCAACTATGTATGGGCAATCATTACGGGTAATGTCGATTCGTAATTGACCCCGAGTTGATTCTAAATTAGTTAAGGACGCCTCTTTCCACATGTAGTTAAATATTCTGACAGAAAATGTTCCACTAAACGAATCCATCAAAACAGTATCTAATATATTTGAGCTACAGTTCACTAAATAAATTTTCTCAAAAGCCTTACTAAAAATTATATTCCCAGGTATTACATCAAAAACTCCTACAAAAGCTTCTTCTTTACCTTCTATTTTTATCGCCGCAGAAGGAAAATTAAGCACCAATGGTTTAAAATCACCATGCATCAGCTCTTCTTTATGTTGATGATAGAAATTAAACCATCTCTTAATAAGCTGTTTATGGCTTTGAGGGATAGAGGTTAAGTCAACGGATATACTTGGTACCCCAGCCAATACTATACTTGCCAGATGCTTGGCAACCACATTATCCTCCTCTTTAGAAGACCAGCAAGTACAGCAAGCGTGAGTTAACACTCCGCTTGAATAGCTTTTCATCACCACAACTTCACGACGGTTTTTGTCATAATCAAAGGGCGAATCTGCAGGCCAAAGATGAGTAAGGTATGGTTTATTATTAATATTTGCATGACTTCTGCGAAACATTAGTAGAGCATTGGGGTTAATATCATTCACCACTTTCCTTATACGTTTTAGTATCTCATCTACACTTTCTCCCAATGTAGCATAATTATGCTTATGTCCCCCTATACATACTAAATCTGGATTTATCTTATCAAGCGTATCATACCATAGACCATCAACTTCGTAATCTTGGAATATCTTTTTTGCAGCCCAAACTATCTTATTCTGTACTTCAGGATTTCTAAGACATGGATAAGGAAGTGTTCCATCAGCAGTTTTTGCAAGGAGTCGTTTATCAACCTCTCGGGATAAATGAAACGGAGTCCAACGAAGCATTACGTTCATTCCCATTCCCTTTATATCCTTTACCATTTTCTCAAAGTCAGAAAATGTCTCCCTATTAGGAGAAATGCTGGCAGATTCACTAACTGCTCCCCAATCTTTGGAATTATTCCATCCCGCATCTATCATAACTGTCTTAGTTCCAAGTTTCTTTGCTAACTGAGCTTGCTTGTAAATCTGTTCTTGATTTATGCATTCCAGAAATGCATACCAAGAATGCCACAGAGGTTCGATTGCAATAGAAGAAACTGGATAAGACTTATAGCCTCTTTTCTTATCTATAAAACTCGTATAACGTCTTATACTATCAAACCAATCTTCTCTTTTCTTAGAGATATAAATAGCATCTTCAAAATGAGAAAATCTGGGATTAATGCCCACAGGATAGAATCGACTGAAATTTAACTGATACATCTTATTCTGATACCCTAACCCTTTAACGCTCTGCATGCCCCCAGTTATTTTAGTCTCATAAGTTTGATTAAGTAATCCTACCGTGCAAGAATTCATACCGTCACTATTCAACATTAAGACAAGCGGATCAAATGTATTCGCACATGATCTTGCATCTACCCTCCAACGCAGTTCTGTGGCAAAATCTGCTCCACTAATATTTGAAGTATGCCACACCTTATACACTCCAACCATAGGCACAAGAGATTTTATCTTCAGATTTTCTATCATAAAAGAACTATTATTCTTACGTCTTAAAGATATATGCCATACTTCTACAAACTCATCAATTTCCTGTAAGGATAAAGTAAGCCGATAATCACCACTTAGATATTCATATACTGTTCTCTTCCCTTTCGCTGGTTTCTCATTTATGCATTCCCATTCATCTACAAGAGGGTATAAGTTACATGTTAAAGAAAATTTGACTCCAGATAAAACTTCATTGATAGTATCTTCTTTCATTGCTGAATTCCTCCTATTTTTCTTATTTTCTTAAAACATAGAATGAACCATGTCAAAATATAGGACTAATCAAGCTTTTAAAGATTATAGGGTGTCCTACCCAGTTTCCTCGGGTAAGATTAATCTCTTCCTTTTCTAAAGACACCTGAATTGAGCCTTTAGTGAGAATCCTTACTTATATGGATCAGCCGCATCGCGCAGACCATCCCCCAAGAAGTTAAAAGTCAAAACAACGATAATGATAAAGAGCCCTGGGATTAAAAGCCAGGGATGGAGGGCAACGGTTCTTACATTTTGGGCATTTTTTAAAAGAACTCCCCAGCTAACTATTGGCGGACGAAGCCCTAAACCAAGAAAACTCAAGGATGTTTCTCCTAAAATCATCCAGGGTATGGATAAGGTTAGATTTACAATGAGATAACTTAAAAATGCAGGAAGAAGATGTCTTGTCATTATTCGGCTATCACTTGCTCCGGCGATCTTAGCCGCTAAGCTAAAATCTTCCTCTCTCAAACTTATAAGCTTTCCTCTCACTACACGGGCTAAACTACACCATCCCACAATGGAGAGAATGATAGTAATGCTAAAATAAACCTTGATTGGTAACCAATCAGCTGGCAGGGCTGCTGCTAAAGCCATCCATAGAGGAATGGTCGGTATGGAAATCAAAAACTCTATAACCCTCTGGATGATCGTATCAACTGCTCCTCCGTAATATCCAGAAATTGCTCCCAATGTAGATCCCAATGTAAAACTTAAAGCTACTCCTATTAAACCTATGGATAGAGAGATACGAGCGGCATAGATATTGCGGGAAAATAGGTCTCTTCCTAACCTATCCGTTCCAAATAGGAATATCATTCCTTCTTTTACCCCAAAAAGATGAATATCTGCAGGGAATAAGTTCCATAGTTTATATTTATCCCCGGAGACAAAAAAATAAAGGGGATATTTTTTAGTTTTATCTACAGTATATGTTCTGCGAAAAGTTTCTGGATTAACTTTCCTTTTTAATCCGTAAATAAAGGGACGGAAGTTGAATCCTTCCTCATCAAAGAAATGAATCCTTTGCGGTGGGCAATAAATATATTTTGTGTTGCGTTTATATATATCATAAGGAGAGAAAAACTCACAAAATATAGCTACAATGTAAAAAATAACTAGTATAATTCCTCCTGAAATGGCTAACTTATGTTTTACAAACTTTCGCCGCATAAGTTGCCATTGTGAAGCTACGTAAAGCTTTTCCTCAGCACTAACTTCCTCTTTCTTCTTTTTCATATTCTAAACTTTCCTTTCATACCGAATACGAGGATCTATCCAAACCAATAAGATATCAGAGACAAAGGTACCTATTACGGTTAAAAAGGCTAAGAACATAATGATACTTCCCGCTAAATGCATATCCTGAGCCAGCAGTGCCCGAAAAAGGAGAGGCCCTGTAGTTGGCAGACTAAGAACTATTGCTGTAATAGTTTCTCCAGAGACAATAGCGGGCAGCGTCCATCCTATAGTACTGATGATGGGATTGATGGCTACTCTTACCGGGTATTTAAACAAAAGACCTCTTTCTGAGACTCCCTTGGCTCGAGCAGTAATAACGTATTGCTTCTGCAGTTCATCGAGGAGGCAGCCTCGCATCACTCGAATGAGCCCTGCGGTGCCGGCGGTTCCAATAACAATTATGGGAATAGCAAGATGTTTTAACATATTTATAACTTTACCTAGACTCCAGGGAGCTATCTGGTATTCAACCGAGAAAAGACCACCGGCACTAAGGCCAAAATATTTGTAAAAAACGAACATTAAGATTAAGGCCAGAAGAAAGTTGGGAGTAGCCAGACCCGCGAAACCAGCTACGGTAAAAGTATAATCGCCAATAGAATATTGATGGGTGGCTGAGTAAGTTCCTATAGATATAGCTACAGCATAAGTAAAAATAATACTAAAGAGAGATATCATCACCGTTAATGGTAAACGCTCACCTATTAGATCAATCACCGGCTTCCTCCAATCAAAAGATCTTCCAAAATCACCATGTAACATTCCCCATGCCCACTTAAAGTACTGAAAGTAGATGGGGAGATCTAAACCATACTGTTTTCTTAGTGAAGCAATCTCTGCTTCACCAATCCTCTGACCACCTGCTCTTAGCGAGATTATATAAGAGGTTAAATAATCACCGGGAGGAAGCTGAATGATAATGAATGCAACAATAGACATTACCAATAAGATAATAATCATATAGATGAATCGGCGAGTGATATAAGACAACATTTTTTCTCTTCTTTGTCATGCTTCGGAGAAGCGAAAAACTCGACATTTTTAAAAGTCATTGAGCATATTTTTTGTGATTAGAGTAAATGAAATTATTCTTGCAATTCCACATCAAATGAGAATTTTGGCTAAAATTTATCAAGAGATTTCAACTTCAAATCTGCTGATACCAGTTAGAAATTTCCGAAGCGATGAAATATACTCCAACTTATGCGGGTTTCAGAGGCTGAAAACCAATTTTCCGCATCTTTGTATGTTATATAAAAATTAGCTCTTTCATTAGTGTAGATTCTGAAATCCTATTGCTGACATACTAGTGTGAAAGGTGATTTCTGTTAACTAGAAATCACCTTTCACTTCACTCCTTAACCGTGGATTAACTCTCCTGCTACCGTTTGAAGAACAACTGTTCTGCAAAATCTCGGATATAAGCAGTAGGACCAGCAGCAATGTCCTTCTTGGGATCAGCGACATTTCGTAAGTTATTCTTGGCTATGTAAGGTGTGGGTACCATTCCTACAGTGCCAATTACCCAGAGTTGCTCGCCCCAGAAATCAAATATCTTTTCCGCTAGCTCCATATACTCCTTTGATCCCGGGAGAGTCATTTTCCATTCCATCCACCAATTATAGTACTCCTTTATATCTTCGGGTGGCTCTTCCCCTGATTTTCCATTTGTTAAAAGCCATGTACCCCAGTCATAAGCGTAGGACATTTCTTCACCGGGAGGGTAGTATCGCTCGCTTATAACAAAAGCAAGCAATTCATCGGTAACATCAAAGAGCCATACATTTACACCGTGCTCAGAAGAGTTGTAACGCACCCTAAACAGAGTACGCTCTTGGGACTTGAGGACTGTCTTAATCCCTACCGCTTCCCAATATTCTTTTACAATCTCCAAAGTGACAGTTTCTGGTCCTTCTAATTCAACGTACTCAACTGTTAGTACCAGTCTTCTACCATCTGGAAGTAAGCGAAAACCATCTTTATCATGCTTTAAGCCTATCTCATCTAAAAGATGATTGGCTCTATCTGGATCATACTGCGCAAAATATTCACCCCATTCTTTCTTATAGTAACTAGTAGTGGGAAGAACTGTTGCCTGACGAGGAACGGCTTTACCGAAGAAAACAGCCTCATTGATCTCATCGCGATTAATTGACAACGAAAGCGCCTGCCGAAACCTTATATCCTGATAGATCTTACGCAAGATAGGATCTTTCTCATTTAGATTAACGGACAGTCCTAATTCTGATCCATTTGGACCTGGTTCTAGTATCACGCGATAGTCTCCACTATCCTCATTCTCTTTGTAGAGAGGATAGTTATCCAAGGATAAGCCCGTATATGCAAAATCTGCCTGTCCACTTATTACCTTTAGCTGATACACTTCTAGGTCCACAATCGTACTAACCATTTTGTCAATGTAAGGAAGTTGATTTCCAGCGGGATCTACCTTCCAGTAGTAGGGATTGCGTTCAAACACAATCGTGTCCGTAGTTTTGCTCTTCATAACCCAAGGCAACATTCGGGGAAGGTTAATATCTTCTTGCTGGGGGAAATTCTGGGAATGATAGTTAAAAGCTTGCCACCAATTCTCGTAACCCTCCTCTTTTGCTAACTCATCTGCCTTTGGATTATACTTTATGTGCCACCGCTTGAGGTAGTGTTTAGGATTGTAAGCGCCGGTTTGGAATGAGCGCCACGTTCGTATTATTAGCTCGAAACTAGGATAGGGCACAGCAAAAGAGAGACGGACAGTGTAATTATCCACTTTTATTGCTTTTAGAAGCTTTCCACCTGGGGTCCAAACTGAGGGTTTGACCGGCGTGAGTTCATCATTACCAACCACATCCTCAAAGGTGAAAACTATATCGTCCGCAGTAAAAGGAGCCCCATCCGACCATCTTAGCCCTTTCCTCAGATAGATAGTAAAGGTCTTTCGATCCTCTGACCACTTGTATCCTTTAGCTATGTTGGGCTCTATAGTCGTACCATCCCTTGTAGATCGAAATAGTTTCATATAATCGGCCACCCCCGGTTGAAGGTCGTTCCAAGCATTAGGGTTGATAGCGAAAACATTAATTACGCCACCATACTGGCCAATTTCCTCAAATGGCTCTACTACTATGGGTTCATTCGGAAGCCTCTCTTCTACTGGTGGAAGCACTCCTGCGTCTACCAATGCCTGGAGCATAGGAGCCTCGTTATAAGCCAACGCCGAAGTTATCGCTAATAAGCTTATCACCCCACTCAAGAATATCACCATTAATTTCCTTGTCACTTTTTCTCTCCTTGATTCTTTCGATTTAGTTTATTTTTCCTGAAAGTCCTCACAAAAAAAGAAATTATCTTTCGACACTTCCCTTTTTAGGAAAACCTTCCTTTTACCAAGCTAATGGCCTATTTGTTTTCTATTTTTCACCTCCCTTCGGCCTTATTTTTAGCTTCTTTGAGGTAGTTTACCATGGGGACACCCGAAGGACGGTTGTGAACGAAGTGAGCAACCGTTTGTCCCTATTTAGGAACTCCTCTTCTACTATCAATTCACCTTTAATGAAACTCGGGCAGATAATCAGCTTCCACCTTGAGCATATGCTCCATCATCTGTTCAACACGATCCACACTGTCTACTACTGGATCAATAATCAATGCTTGAAGTAAAAGCTTCTTAGATTTTTGTCGATAAGCCTCCACAAGCAATTTTTGAATAGAAATTTGGATATTGCATAGGGCTGCAATTGCTTCAGGAAGTGCTCCAACTTTAACAGGATGAACACCCTTACTATCTACTCGACCGGGAATTTCCACAATAGCATCTTCTGGTAGATTAGAGATTGCAAAGTTCTCATTGAGAATGTTCACGGAAAGCTCTTTTTTATTACGATTAAACTCAATATCACATATGATAGGAATAGTTAACTGTCCGGTTGGTTTAATAAACTCTTCTGTAATAGGCTCTTTACCTTCCACTATTTGCTGAATTTTATTTGCCTGTTCCATTGACCAGAATTCATAACTAGGTTGGTTGGATCTATGTCCCATTGTATAGGTATGCTCAGAGGCTTTTGCTTCTAAACTTCGGGAAACTTCCCCAATGCCCCACTTTAGGATACCCGGGCCGGATATCTCATATGCAAAGGACAGATATTCACCAGCATGACAGGAACTAGGGTAGGTAAGATAACCGAATAACTCGTATAGGCGCCGGATAAGGGGATCAATGCCCCAGTCCGATTGCTTCATTTTTTGATCAAATTCGGGACGCAGGTCTTCCCCATCAGAGTAACTGTGGATCTGGAGTACCCAATAAAAGTGATTAATTCCACCAATGGTCAGATCGATGTCTTCTGTAGGTCTTCCTAAAATTTCGCTTATTTTATCTAAGGTTCCAAAAACACCATGGCAAAGTCCTACAGTGCGAATACGACTAAGCTTAGTAACTCCAAGGCAAACCCTACTTTCTGGGTTAGTGAAGTTGATGAGAAGAGCATCAGGACAAAGCTCTTCCATATCCTTTGCAATTGGAATCATGAGATGTAAACTTCGCAAGGTATGAAAAGCAGACCCCGGACCTCCATTTTCTCCATTTACATGTCGAAAGCCATAAACAGCAGGTATATAAAAATCCTTTTCCCATAATTGCCACCGTTTCTTAGCAACAGCGGTAATAACATAGTTTGCTCCTGGAAGTGCTTCTTTCCTATCGGTTTCAGCTTTGATCTTAGCCTGAGAATGATAGTGCTCTTTAAGGAGATTAGCGAATCGGCACATTCTATCCAATGCCACCTTATCTATATCAACAAGGTATACCGTTAGGTCAAGTTCTCTTAATTCCTCTGATGCCATTAAATCAGCGATAGTGTCTTTCCCGAAAGAAGCACTTCCTGCTCCAATGAGAACAACTTTGAGTTCTTTGTTCATTTTAATTAAACCCTCTTCTTAGCTCTATCA
>SDBS01001893.1_pt1 | contig 21058 bp, 13 predicted proteins | sample 2277091 | NCBI WGS metagenome assembly SDBS01 (sample SAMN10404972, study PRJNA504765) | marine sediment metagenome | isolation source: marine sediment core GS10_PC15, 163 cmbsf | place: Arctic Ocean: Southern Knipovich Ridge | collected 2010 | reverse complement strand
CTGCCATCTGTTGTGCTCCAGGCATAAGTATATGCTATTATTCCGCCTCCTGCTGTTATATCTATTGCCCCGTCATTAAGGCCCGCAATTGTAACATTGCTGACTGCTCCCGACAAGGTTAAGGCTTCAGGTTCAGTTATTACTAAATTTCCCGATAACACAGGGCCGCAAAGATTACCATCCGTAATGCTTACCGTATAGGTATCAGGCGCAAGATTGGTGAACAGGCCTGTAGCACTAATAATAGACCCGGGATTTAAAGTGTAAACCAATGTTCCGGTTCCTCCGGTCGCGGTAATACTTACAGTGCCATCATTATAACCATTACATGTAATATCAGTTGAACTGCTGCTGGTAATAGCTATAGCAGCTGGTTCATTAACTACCAGGTTGCCTTCTATTACAGGTCCACAGCTATTATCATCTGTTATGCTTACGGTATAGGTGGTGGCCGACAAACCTGTGAATATGCCTGTGTTATTTACCTGGGCACCCGGGCTTAATGAATATTCAAGTGTGCCTGTTCCCCCGGTGGCTATAATGCTTATCGTACCATCACCGGCACCGGCGCAGCTAATATCCGTTGAAGTGCTGGAGGTTACTACTATCAGATCAGGTTCAGTAAGCTGAAGGTTACTCCCCCACGTTTCACAAGAATTAGCATCTTTAACCACTATTTGGTAACTACCCTGTTCAAGTCCCGTGAACACTCCTCCATTATTGTAATAAATTGTACCCCCGTCAATTGAGTATTCAAGAGTTCCCGTTCCTCCACCTGCAGTAATTGTAATAGAACCATCGTTGCCTCCATTACATGAAATATTACCTGATACTTCCTGGCTGATTATTATTGGAGAAGGTTCAGCTATATTAACGCTAAGCACTTCTATACAATTATTGGCATCTGTTATTGTAACTGTGTAATCTCCTGCAACCAGGTTAGATAAATTTTGGGTCATTTCATTTACCGGTGTCCAGAAAAAACCAAAGGGTGCAGTACCTCCTGAAATCGTTAATACAATAAATCCATCATTTCCACCATTGCAACTAACATCTTGTTTGTTAACTGAAACTGAAATAGCAGCGGGTTCATTCAGGGTTTCAGATCCTGAGATGGTACATCCCTTAAAATCCGTCACTTCAACTGAATAGCTGCCGGAATATAAATCCCTCGCCCTTTGAGTAGTTTGATGACCGGGATCATCCCAAAGATAAGAATAGGGAGCACTACCACCCGAAGCATTTGCTTCCAGTTCTCCTGAATTATCTCCATTGCATAGGATTTCTCTTATATTATTTATAGAAAGGAATAAAGGAGCGGCTGGTTGTATTATCTGAAGATTTGATAAAGAAGCCTGACATCCATTAGCATCTGAAACAACAATATGATAATATCCGACATCCAGGTTGGTAATATCCTCTGTACTTGCAGTAAAGCCACCGGGGCCGGTCCAGGAATAAGTGTATGGAAGAATTCCTCCGGTAATAGCAATATTAATAAACCCATTTTGAAATCCGTAACATGTAACATTACTAACTTCAATTAGATTTAGCACCAGTGCCTGATCTGCCTCTTCAATAATTACAGTGGCATCAGCTGTTCTGCTATCAAAATCATCAGTAACAGTAACATAATAAATGCCAGCAGGTACATTTGATAAAATATTACTATTTCCCCCAACTGGATTGTTCAGCACATCCCTCCATGCATAAGTATAAGGACCTGTCCCTCCGGATGTTGATACGGTTGCAGACCCATCATTTCCCCCTCTACATGTCACATCTGTTTTGTCTGTTATAAATGTCAGGAAAGCCGTAACATCCTGAACAAAGAAAGTAGTATCTCCACTACATGAATTGGCATCAAGTATATTAATAACATAACTACCTCCGTCTGTAAGACCGGAAATATCCTCTGAAGTGGATGTAAAACTATTTGGCCCTATCCATGAATATGTGTAGATGGGAGTTCCTCCTGAAACATAAAGGTTTACGGCACCATCATTCCCCGGAGGAGTTGTAATGTCTGTAACCACAGAACCCCCAAATGTAATAGCCTGGGGTTCTGCCACAACAAATGATTCACTCTCCGTACACCCACTCTCATCTGTCACCAGCATATTATAGGTACCGGTAGTCAGGCCAGTTTGATCTTTAACTACCGGATTAAGTCCGGACCCATCCGTGGAACTCCATAAATAAGTATAGTCACCATTTACAGTTCCTCCTGTAATAATTAAAGAAATAGCTCCATCGTTCCCGTTGTAACAGGAAACAGCGGTTATACTTTCTGTAATGGTTATGGCATTCGGTTCTGTCAAAGTAATAGAAGCCTCTGCTATTTGACTGTTATCATCAGTTATTACAACTTTATATAGCCCTGCTGACAAACCGGAAGCTGTAGAATCATTCAATGCCGGGTTATGTTCCCACGTATAGCTAAAAGGGGCCTGGCCAAAATAAGGAGTTACTATAAGTTCTCCATCCGTACCACTATTACAGGTAATATGTTGGATCTTTGTAAATGTAGCACTAAATGGAAATTGGTAGTTCAGAACAACTCCATCTGTATTAGGACTTGAATCATTAGTAAGGTTTATGCTACCTGCTATGAGCGTCGGTGAGGCAAAATATCCCGTTATCGAAACTTCTCCTGCAATTCCTGCTGTAAGTCCTGTCCCGATATCTTCTAGTGTTCCACTAGTTGTTTTCAATGAAATAGGGTTCCCATCCACATCCATTACTCCAAATCCAAAATCAACATTTGTTATTGACCCGGTATTTACAGTATCCTGTCCCCAAATAATTTCACCGGCAAAATTACCTATTACATACAATAATCCTTCAGATACAGCTGCTCCATAGCTATTGTCATTACCCGAATTACCATTCCTGTTTGCCCATTGCAAAACACCATTCCTGTTATATTTTGCAACATACATATCCGGACCGCCAAGTGCTGAAAGCGGGGATCCCGGCAGGATAGCTGTGCTATCGAAAGTTGTTGGACTTGATTCTGTTTTTCCGGTTATATAAACATTGCTGTATTTATCAGAAACTGCCCAGTTCACATGATCAAAAGCAGTTCCTCTCCCTATGCGGGACCATAAATAATCAAGATTATCATCAATCCTGAAAATCAAAGCATCGGAATTAACCGCTTCTCCTTCAATAAAATCACTACCAGTAAAATTAATCCGTCCCCTCAGATCCCCCGTAATAAAATAGCCTCCTGCTGTACAGGTAACAATGTTTTTTAAAGAGGATGCTTTGTCTGAAGTGTTATATACTATTATATCCTTAAATACACTATCATAAGAAAAAGTGGCCACAAAAAGATCTTTAGTCCCTACAACAGGCAAAGTAATTTCTGTCACCCCGTTATAATAGATCAATTGAACCTTAAAGGTACCAACCACAGCAATTTCTTCTTTAACCTCATTAATCTCAATATCTTGAATGCGCTGCTGGTCGGTTCCCCAAAACACTCGTTTCACATAACTTAAATTACCGTTTGTAGCATATTTGGCAATATAAGAATCGTAATGATTGAAATTCTCTAATGAATCGCCTGGTGTAAAATAAATTGTAGCATCCTGAAAGGCACCAACAACATAAATCGAATCATATTGGTCAACATCCAGGGCTTTCACATCATCGCGACCTATTCCTGCCAGCTGCCGGGACCAGCGGTAATTACCATCAGCAGAGAAGCTACAAATAAAGGCATCCCAATTACCCTTTATGGTATATGTATCAGTTCCAATGGTAAAACTGGTGGCATCCTTAACAATACCAACAACATATACATTGTGCAAAGCATCTGAGGCTATGTCAACAACCTCAATGTTTCCATCACTTGTAATAGAATTTCCCCATTGCCAATCCTGGGAATAGCCATTTTGTGAAACCACCACTCCGATTATTAAGCATACCCATAAATAAAATTTAATCTGTTTCATCCGTTTCAAAATTTTTCCATGCAATTTATCATTGTTGTCCGGGGAAAATCAAAAATAGAGAAATTTTAGCTTAATCAACCAAATTCTATACATCTCACAATAAAACATTATAATATAACCCCCTGATCTAAGAAAAGTGATAGTTGCTTGTTGTGAAGTTTTATTGTCAATTTCTCCATTTATTCATCAATTTTGTTTGAAGCAAAATATTATCATTGCCCGTAGGGCATATAGTTTTGTAGGCGTGTTAATCAAATATCAGTTATATACTATGTAGGAGTTTAACATATTCTATGAAAAAAAAATCCATAAAACAAGTAGTTGAAAGGTTTCTTAAATTTATGAAATTCTTATTACATCAAATGAATAATTTTGACAGAAGCTAAATATTTAAACTTAAACGGATTAAAATCAGGGATAGAATCAAGGATTTCAATGTGACCCCTGAAAAGATTCTACATTAATAAGCCATTACTTCAGAAGCTATATGAATATATTAGAATCTTACACTTATGTCATTCCGAATTTATTTCGGAATCTAATTATGAATTAGTTACAGATCCTGAACTTAGCGAAGCGATCTCATGACCGAAGGGAATAATCCTGCCTGGCAGGCAGGCAAGTTCAGGATGATGAAAAAGTTGATTTTCAACAGCCTCTTAACCCGCTTTATTCATACAAAAGCGAAGTGCATTGTATGAACCGGAACGAGGTGGAGCTCGACGAAGTCAATGTGTGAAGGAGTGTGGGGAGCAAAGCGGGAACCGACCAACGGGAGCTCACGAAGTAAATCCCGATTTAGACATACCCAAATTTGGGGTAATGAAATGATCCAAATTTGTTGGTATAGTCTTAATCGTAGAAAATGCATGCATTTTCCGGGTTAAGTCCTGGAGGACGAATCACATAGAATACTGTTCTTGTATGATCAGAAAGTTCAGAATCAAATGCTAATCCGGAACGTGTAATTGGAGATTTTAAGAGCCTTATTCTTTTTTCAAAAAATTATTAAATTTGTATATTAGCATAATTTCATGGGATCCACTGCTTACAGTCTTTATGTCAGAAAATGTAAGATCATATGCATAGCCAAAATTGATATTATCGTTTTTATATCCCAGTTGAATAACCATGGCATTACCAGACCTGTAAGACAAACCCAGAGAAACCATATTCATATAAGTAGCATATAAATTTATATCTGTCTGAAAGACACCGGTTTCCATATACTTCAATAGAACTGATGGTTCAAGGGAAAAATCTTCGCTGACATCAAAAGTGTAGCCCATATTCATGAAATAGTGACGAATATTCTGATTTTCAGCTATATCATCTGCGTCAAAACTTACCCTTCCCTGGAACAATTGATAAACTGACACTCCCACAAAATAATTAGGAGCATAATAATAAACTCCAAATGCCGCATCTGGAACAATCTTTTTATCAGACCCCAGGAATGCAGGATCATCCGGATCTTCATAAGTCAGGCTTTGCTTATCAAGATAGTATTGGTATATCAATCCTGACAGACCAAATGAAATCCTTGAATCTCCATCATCAATTGGAAGATGGTAGGCATATGTCAGCTCTGTTCCCGTACGTCTAAGCGGTCCCTGAACATTATTAAAAATACGTAGCCCAACACCCATTCTGTCAACTATTTCCATGTGACCAGAAAGCAATTGTGTTGAGGGAGATCCTTCAATCCCAACCCATGCCTTGCGAAATGAAAAAGCCAGCGGCAATCCATCTGAGCTTCCTGCCACGGCCGGATTAAGTTCATAGCGATTAAGATTGTACAAGCTGCTGATGTTCAATTGCTGGGCAAACATCGTTGCAGAAATCATTATTCCCCAAAAAAAAACTAAAGCTTTTTTCATGTTTAAATTTTAACATTTACTTCACAACATTCACTGTCCCCGAGAGAATATCACTACCATCTCCAAGGTCAATAACATAATAATAGGTTCCGGCAGGAACGATTTTTCCACCTGAATTCAGTGACCCGTCCCAAGGCTCTGGATATCCAACCGGGGAGATAAATACCGCAGTCCCCCAGCTATTAAATACTTTCACCACACAATTGGGATAAGCCATAATTCCCGGAATATTCCAAACATTGTTCCATGCATCATCATTCGGAGAAAAGGCAGAAAAAATTTCAAGCTCTGAAGATTCATTACAGCCCACAAGATTCACTATTCCTCCATCTACTTCCAAATTTAGGGCATCTTTTACCCATACACTATAACTTCCCGAATTCAGATTTGAAAAAAGGCTGTCTGCCAGATAAGTCATCCCATCATCTATAGAATACTGATATGGCCGTTGTCCTCCGATGGCAGTTATCCTGATTGAACAATTTGAGGTGTCAATAGTCAATATTTCAAGGTCATTACAATCCACCAGGTTGGTAATTCCCCCATCCACTTCACAATCAGTGGCATCCTTCACCCAAACGCTGTAATCTCCTGAATTCAAATCGGAAAATAAGCTATCCACCTGGTAAATCATTCCACCATCCATAGAGTATTGGTAAGGTCGTTGTCCACCGGTGGCAGTTATCCTGATTGAACAATTGGCAGTATCAATATTTGTCACCTCAAGGTTACTTAACTGCAAAATTGTGCCTATATAGACTCCCATACAATTATTTGCATCTGTAACTTCAAGGGTGTATGTGCCAGCAGCCTGTCCTAAAAGGTCTTTAGTTGTGCCAACAATTGCAGACAGTTCATCATACCAAACATAGGAATAGGCAGGTGTTCCACCACCTATAGTGGCAATGATATCTCCAGTTATATTGCCACAGGAAATATGATTTATTTGCCCTGAAATGCTTATTTCTGTTGGCTCATCAATGTCCTGATTATCTTGAGCTTCACAACCATTAAGATCAGTTACGACTACTGTGTAATTTCCACCATCCAGAAAATCAGCACATTGGGTAACCTGGCTTCCCGGATCATCCCACAGGAAATTAAATGGAGCAGTACCCCCAGCAACCGTAGCGCATAATTCCCCTGTAAGATCTCCAAAGCAAAGAGGTTCGCTCACCGGAACGCCAATAGAAACGGATAATAGTGAAGGCTCCTCAATTTCAAGACCAGGGAGAGTTGCTATGCAGCCATTTGCATCAGTGGCAGTAAGACTATAGAAGCCAGGACCAAGATCATAAATATCCTCACTGCTTGCAGTGTAACCTGAAGGCCCTGTCCATGCCCATGAATAGGGAGGTGTTCCCCCACTTGTATTTACTTCGATATATCCATCATCATCTCCAAAACATGAAATATTTGTAATGGTTTCAGGAACTACGCTAATAGCAAGTGCTGGTTCTGTTAAAGTATATGAAGACTGACTGGTCTTCGTAGTAAAATCAGTTACAGTAACCGAATAGAATCCTGCAGGTACTCCAGATAATACCGGACTGTTTATCCCAACAGGGTTATTAAGTACATCTCTCCAATCATAACTGAACGGTGCTGTTCCTCCATCCGTAGCCACCCTGAGGTAACCATCACTTCCCGAAACACATGAAATATTCTTCACTGAATCTATATAGCATACAAAATCATCTGAAATTATTACATTAGTATCACTCACACAGCCATTCTGATCAGTAACAAAAACAAAATATTGGCCTCCAATATCAATCCCCGATAAATCTTCATTTGTTGATATAGATACTCCTAGTGGAAATTCCCAATTATATGAATAGGATGGGACTCCCCCTGAAACATTAAGATTGGCAGCCCCATTACTTCCAGGAGGTCTGACAATATCTGTAACACTTGTTCCGGTAAATACGATTTCCAGTGGTTCTCCAACAGAAATTATCCCCTGTCCGGTACAACCAGATGCATCTGTAATATTTATAGTATAGCTTCCTGCATACAGGCTGGAGATATCTTCCTGGACTGAAGTAAAACTTCCGGGCCCTGACCACGCATAAGAATATGGAGCAACTCCTCCCGAAATTTCAACATCAATGGCCCCTGTATTGGATCCAAAACAATCTACATTTGTAATAGTTTCAGAAACACTTATAACTGCCGGTTCTGTCAAAGTAATGGAAGCCTCTGTCGTTTGGCTGTTATCATCTGTTATAACAACTCTGTAAAACCCGGCTAATAAACCTGTCGCAGTTGAATCATTCAAAGCAGGGTTATGATCCCATGCATAGCTAAAAGGGGTCTGTCCAAAATGTGGAGTTACAATCAGTTCACCATCTGAACCTCCGTTACAGGTTATGTTTTGAATTTTAGAAAAAGTAGCAGTATAGGGAAAATTATAATTCAGTACAAAACCGTCAGTATTTGGGCTTGAGGCATTATTCAGATCAATACTTCCTGCTGTAAGTACAGGAGATGCAAAATATCCTGTTAAAGTAACATCTCCTGGTCCGCTTGCAACAAGGCCTGTACCAATATCTTCAAGTGTCCCAGCAACTTTACTCCAGGATATAGGATTTCCATCCACATCCATTACTGCCAGACCAACATCTACATTGGTAATTGATCCTGTTTTTATAGTATCCTGGCCAAAAATTATTGTTCCTGCAAAATTCCCAATTACATATAATAATTCGCTTGAAACATCCGCACCATAAGCATTATCATTACCCGAATCTCCATTTCTTTTAGCCCATTGCAAAATCCCACTTCTATTGTATTTTGCAATATACAGATCTGGACCACCAAAAGATGCAAGTGGGGTACCAGGTAAGGTAGCAGTACTATCAAATGTCGTCGGATTTGATTCTGTTTTTCCGGTTATATAAACATTGCTGTATTTATCAGAAACAGCCCAGTTAACATGATCATAAGCAGCCCCCCTCCCCAGGCGAGACCATAAATAATCCAGGTTATCATCAACACGGAAAATCAAGGCATCAGAATTAACCGCTTCGCCTTCAATAAAATCACCGCCTGAAAAGTTAATCCGTCCCCTCAGATCACCGGTAACAAAATAGCCTCCTGCAGTACAGGTGACAATGTTTTTCAAAGAAGATGCTTTGTCTGTAGTGTTATATACTACTATATCCTTAAACACACTATCATAAGAAAAAGTGGCCACAAAAAGATCTTTAGTCCCTACAACAGGAAGAGTAATGTCTGTCACCCCATTAAAATAGATCAATTGATCTTTAAAAGTCCCAACCACAGCAATTTCTTCCTTTACCTCATTAACCTCTATGTCTTGAATGCGCTGCTGATTGGTTCCCCAAAAAGCACGTTTAACATAACTTAAATCACCGTTTGTAGCATACTTGGCAATATAGGAATCATAATGATTGAAATTCTCCAGCGAATCACCTGGGGTAAAATAAATTGTAGCATCCTTAAATGCACCTATAACGTAAATTGAATCATATTGATCCATAGCCAGTGCTTTCACATCATCACGGCCTATTCCTGCCATCTGTCTCGACCAACGGTAATTCCCATCAGCAGAAAAACTGCAAATAAATGCATCCCAATCACCTTTTATGGTATATGTGTCCGTTCCAATAGTAAAGCTTGTGGCATCTGTAACAACGCCAACGATATAAACATTCTGTGCAGCATCTGAAACTATATCATATGCCTCCACATTTCCATCACTTGTAATAGAATTTCCCCATTGCCAGTCCTGTCCAAAACCGGGCAAAAGTAATATAAGAAATACGAAAGTTGTTATCAGGGATCTCATAAGGAATAGAATTATTGAATAAATTGTTTCTATTTTAACTAAATTTGACAATAAGGGGTCAACTAAAAAGACAATTCTGTCAAAGAATTAGCTGCATTAGCTCAAATTTACGAAAATATTTCAATTAAGGGTTCTTATAATTATTATTTGGAAATTTAACAATGAATGACATTGGGGTTATTATATGCTATTTTGGGAAATGGCCTGAGTATTTTCATCTTTTTATGAATTCCATAATTGAGAATAAAAACATTCATTGGTTGATATTTTCAGATAATGATGATGTATTCCCAAAATATCCTAATATTATCTTTCATAAAATTAATAAACCTGAATTTAACAGGCTTGCATCAATTAAAACTAAATTGGAAATTAGAATTGAAAATCCTTATAAATTATGCGATTTAAAGCCCCTATACGGGAAAATTTTTGAGGATTATCTATCAAATTATAAATTCTGGGGCTATAGTGATATTGATGTTATTTACGGACAGATAAGTAATTTCATTACAGACGAAACTCTTCAGAATTATGATGTTATCAGTACTTATCAGGGATTTCTGTCTGGACCCTTCTGTTTATTTAGAAATTCCAAAAAAGTAAATTCTCTTTTTGAAAAAGTTGAAAACTATAAAGATCTAATTCAAGATCCAAAATACTTAGGATTTGATGAAAATATATACAGGAAAACTGAGCTTATTCCATTTTCAAAAAAAATAATTCGTCTTCCTGAAGTTTTATTTTTTAATTTAAAATTTAAGAACATAAAAGAACTAAGCATTAGGGAATTAAAATTCCAGATTCAATGGCTTATAAAAAAACAAATAGCCTCCCACGAAAATATTAAGGACATGACTGATGTAGCCTGGTATTTCCACAAGAAAAAAGAAATCAAAGTTTCTTTTAAGGGATTGATGATCTCTGATCGATTTTATGAAAGAATTAAAAAAAACCAATGGAGTTTAATATGGGAAAATGGCAAATTAATTGATCAATCAACAGGGAGACAGTTATTTGGATTTCACATTATTCAGGGGAAAAATAAATCTGACTTTGTCTTGACTCATAAATCAATACAAAACAACAAATTTATTATCACGGAACAAGGGATTTACTGATTTGACTAAAACTATGAAAATAAGTATTCTTATCCCCTATTATGGCACTTGGCCAACATGGCTATATTATTTCCTTAAAACATGTAAATCGAATCCGCAATTTAACTGGATATTCATTACCGATCTGACCTTACCAAAAGAACTGCCTTCTAACATATCATTTATTAATCTTTCTATTGAAAAATTATCCAGGCTTGCAGCAAGAAAACTTGGGATTCAAGTGGATATATCCCATCCCTACAAATTGGTAGATTTTAAGCCTACTTATGGGATAGTTTTCGGGGATTTACTGAGAGATTCGGATTTTTGGGGTTATTGTGACATAGATTTGCTCTTTGGAAATCTTTCTAACTTTATTGATAGATCAGTATTAATGAATTTTGATATTATATCTCCACACAAACATTTTTTCCCGGGACATTTTTGTTTATTCAGGAACAAGCAGAAAATAAATACCCTTTATCAAACCTGTTCTAATTGGAAAGAAGTTTTAGCCAGTCCCAGGTGTTATTGTTTTGATGAATTCCTTTATCAGCCAGGGATTGATTTACATTCAAATAGCATTGAAGACCTAACATTTTCAAGGATAAATAAACATCTGAAAGACAAAAGATCCTTTCTGAGAATTGGATCTGTCAAAATTCAAAAATTCATTTCAAAATATTTACGATTATCGAAAAAAACAATTTACGATTTTAATTCTGCAATTTTTCAAGAATCTCAACAAAGAAAAATCAGGCTTTGGAATAAAACTATTTTCTTAGATGATATCCAACAAAAAATTAAAGGAAAACAAACTTTTTCAGTTGATTGGAACAATTCACGCCTTTATGTTAAAAATAAAGAAATCGCTTATTATCATTTTCAAATGGCAAAATTTAATAATGGATTAGGGTTTGAAAAAGTGGATAATAATTCATTCAAGCTTTCTATACAATTGAATAAATAAAAGCTTGAGAAATCAAAAAATTATTAAAACTTATAGCTTTTAAAAAAAAGTCTGATTTTTCTTTTTATTATCCTTGTTAAAGATCTTTTGGAATAAGGTTTGAAAAGTTTTTTGTGGTATTTATTCAGATTGGAAAGTACTGTATCATTTAGCCTGAGTCTTTCAAGTACAACCTGATATATTTTTTCAATTACAGGAGTTTCTCTCATCAAAACATCCATTCTGGAGAACATATTATTGGTCATATCTCCCTGGTTGATATTAAAGCTGTAAACTCCATCCCATAGAGGAATTATTTTATTCTTTTTTAGCTGATCTAACTTCTCACTATTTAAGTTAATATCATACATTAATAAGTAGGTAGCCCAAAGCTTTTCAAGATTTGCAAATTGGACCACCAGCATGGCATTTCTTTTTTCAATATGCGATCCATAATCAACAAAAGTATCACAAACTGACACTAACCATCTGGTATCAAGAACTGTGCAAACCTGATCAACATTGATTTCAATAATTTCTTTAAATTCTTCCCAGTTTCCATCAGTGTTTTCTTTCTTGCGCAAGGACTTAATAATAATAATTACTTTCTTTTTTAATTCATCATCATTCATCAGATAAATACTTTTTTAAGAATTCGTATTTACTCATTTCTTTATGCACTCGGGAAAGCATATCTTCAGGCCAAATTAGTTTCTCCCTGCTTAAATTTGGTTCTTTGTAAACTTGCCTAATGCATGAATTAAGATAAGAAGGTTCAGGATCTAATTCCAGATGATCAAGAATCCTTAATAACTGTTCCCTGGGCTTGGATATTAAATCTTCATGATAAACATCAAGAATATTTATGTTTCCATTTCTCTTGATTTCACTATTAAACTTAACACTCTCAAAATACAAATCTATCTTTGCTTCAAAATCCGTCCTTATGGGGACATGATTGTCTTTCAGGCTCATAAGAATTATGGTTGAAATATTGTCCAGAGGATGTCTTATTATATGCAGAACTTTAACCTTGCACTTTACCAATTTCATTAGTTTTTTATATAATGAAAAATCCTCCATCAGATGTAATGTGCTTTTACCACCTCTTTTATCTCCAATAAGTTTTAATGTTGTATATTTCCCTTGATATTGGCCAGGAACGGCATAAGAATAACCTGACCATTGATTTTTTAGTTTCTTTGTAAAGATTTTAGAACTACGAATAAGATAACAAAACAATTGGTTTTTAGAATACCCGAGTCTGACTAAATTTAATGCATCAACTTCCATCCCCATGCTTGCATTGGGATGTGCATCAATTAAGGCTCCAATGAAACTATGTCCACTACGAGGATAGCCAATAAACATACAAAAAGATTGAATATTCCTGAATGTATTTTGCTTCACAGTCCCATAAATCATGGACCCAATAAACCTTTTAGTAAACATTTCCTTAATGCCTGGATGATTCATTCAATTTGATTTTATAACCCACCTTTTTCAATAATTTAGTTACCAGATAATAAAATTTACCAATGATACTTATTAAGTACAAATTTAGTCTTAATCCTTGCTCACAACAAAGCTTGTAATCGAAATGAAGTAGCTCCCTTTTTGAAATAAATTCTATTAAACAAATTTTGGAATGACTTAATGAACCTTGCCATTCATCAATTTTATTCATAATAGGTTTTCTGGAAGCATTCAGATGTATTTCCCTATGTCCTTGGTTTAGGATGCCAAATAGCTGGCCCTTATTAACAGAGAATTTAGTTTTTCTCAATCCCAAAAAGGATGCTAGTCTTGACATTGAAAGATTATAATCACCAATAAGATTTTCATATTTCAATAACATAAAATCAGAAGTTCCCTGAAATTTTTCTATAGCCATAACAAACTTATTCCAATCTAAAGCAGAATGAATGACTCCTTTTGCCATAAGTTTTCCCGATTCCGGAATAATTGTATTGAGTTGAGAATAATAGATACCTCTTATATCCCTCACAAGGGCTATCATGTTAATAGGACAAGTCTTTTGAATTTCTTTAAAACCATGTAAATGAAATAAATGGATTAATCTTTCTGCTTTAAATATTACAATTTTTGCTTCTGGTTTAACAACTTCGCGAAATGATCTGAGAAAAGCAAGAAAAGCCTCAAAATTATTCCTGGCATTTTCAAGATACTTAAAAAGATCAGATGAAAACCTCCAGGTTTTCAATTTTAAGTCAATTTTCATCCTGTCCTCCAGATATTCTTTTTTTACTCTGGAAAAATAAAATGTATTATTTGGAGCTTCAAGAAATTCCTGAACAAGTACCTCCGCCTCAGGACATGAAACAATTTCATCTGAACTACTTAAAATATTAGACAAAAATGTAGAACCGGACCGATTCATATATGTAATAAATAGCACTCTCAAATTACTTGCCCTCCTTTTTTAACACTTAGTTAAGTTGATGTTGAATAATTGCTTTCATTTTTTCTTCAAAAACCTGTAAAGAATAATGTACTTTAAACTTATTATGGGCATTGTTTCCTAATGTTTTTTTCAATTCAATATTTCTAATTAATAATTCCATTTTTTCAACAATCTGATCTGGATTTAAAGGATCAACAAGTAGTCCCTCTTTGTTATCATCTATCATTTCGGGAATAGCCCCAATTTTTGTTGCAATTATAGAGAGTCCTTCCTTCATTGCTTCCAAAAGAGATAAAGGAAAACATTCTTCCCTGAAATAACTTGGAAATACAAACAGGTCATTCTCTTCAAACACCTTCTTCTTCTCTTTTCCAAAAACCGGCCCATGAATAAAAATGTTACCTTCAAGTTGATTCATTTTGATAAAATTCTGACATTTCAAATCCTCGGCCCTACTCTGGCTAGCCCCATAAGCATTAAGCCTTATTTGTGGATAATTATTTCTCATTATTTCAATAGCCTCTAATAAAATGCATAATCCTTTTTCGGGAAAATAATTTGACAGAAATAGAATAGATAAATCCTTGCCTTTATAGATTTTTGGAATAGTCTCTAATGACCTAATAGTATTGCCAAGCACAAATGTCTCAGCTCCTTTTATATTGAGTGGAATGATTTCCGAGGCCAAAAGACCTTTTGAAACGTGAATTATTATTGAGTTTCTAAAAACAACTTTATATAAGAAATGATAAAGATGCTTTTTATCGTAGTGGGGGATGCCCCTGTTATTTAAATGAAATACAATTTTCTTCCTGAATAATTTTATTATTAGGGCAAAAAATGCATCTCTCAAAAAACCAATCCCAACAGGCATGAACGAAAAATACACTATGTCTGGTTTAAATTTAATTAATGCATATTTTAGTTGAAATATGATTTTGAAAAACTCCCAAAGTTTATAAAGTGAAAACTTTCTTAACTCCTCAATCTTCTCGGAAAATTTAATCTCGACTAGCTTTTTAGTGAAATGCTGGTTGATAAGCTTGCTATTGAAAACAATTTCATTGATAGTGCTCACTCCATGAACAGGGGGAGGCAATTGAATAAAGTATAGTATTTTTCTTTTTCTCTCAGTCATCATGGATTTTCAGCTTTGTTTTTAATCTGCACCATATAACTTCAAAAGATGCCTGATCTCTTATAACCTGCCCGGCATTTTTTCCAATATTTTCCCTTAGTTTTGGATCACTTAATAACCTTTTTATACAAGCGAGTATTTCGTTGCTTTCACCCGAAGTAACAAGTATATTATTATTCCTTTTCGTGAAATAACCATCAACACCTTCAATTTCCCGTACAATGCTAGGTAGGCCGCATGCCATACTTTCCATTACTGAATTAGGAGGGAATCCTTCTTTTATAGAATTCAATATAAAAATATCCGAAGCTTTCAGATACTCATCAATGTTTGACTTATTGCCTTTAAAAATAATTTTATCCTTAAGCAAATTTTTTCCATATTGAAATAATCCAATCATTTCCTGATTAAAATTTTTCAAATAATGCTCTTCAGGCACATGATAATCTCCAATAACCACATAAAGAAAGGGAATATCTAATTGCTCTAAAGCCTCGAAAATGCCCCTAAACCCCTTTCGTTCAACTAAATACCCCACCGAAACTATTATGAATAATTCTTCAGGCAAATGAAGTTTTTGACGCAGTTTAGTCTTCTTTTCTTTTCCAACCGGATAAAACATGGTTGTATTTACCCCATGTACAGATTCAAAAATTTTTTCCTGGCTTTTAAAAATTCGTTCAAATGAATTTGTAAATGCTGAATTTATTGAAAAATACAAAGAGATCTGATTCAATGTAAACCGCATTAATTTTCCAATCCATTTTCGGTTTACAAGTGTTTCTATATCATCCTCTCCATACATGGTAGATCTAAAGACAACTTGTTTTCCGAAAAATTTACTCGCCAGAATAAGGAACTCAAATGCTATTATATTCCCCCCATAAATAAAAACCACATCATTTTTTACTACATGATATAAATATCCGGGAAGGATAATAATCAAAGAAAGAACTTTTATAAAATAATTATGATTAAAATATAATAAACGGATGATTTTAAAATTATCATATGTCTCTTTATTCAGATGTTTTCCTTTTCTGTTCAGGCTAAGCAAAGTCACTTCATATCCTTTTCCGGCAAGAAATTTTCCAAAATTATAGGTATTTCTTCCACTTCCAGCATTTAAAGGAAGCGTGAAAGACGATGCGAACAATATTTTATTTGAATTTTCCTTCAAATTTGTAATTATTTAAAACATTTAGCATATTCATAAAAGTCTAACACTATCTATAATTGTCAAACAATGTTTCATCCTCTAAACGTAAACGGGTATATACCTCGTTAAATTTACTCTCCCATTTCTTAAATATTTTTTTTCTCATCCGTTTTGCAGGATGTAATCTCCATTTTATTTTAAGGATCAAATCATTTGGAATTATGTTCAATAATCTGGCAATTAAACTATTTTTTTTCCTAATAATCACACCTTCATTTAAAGCCAAAGTTCTGCCTATACCCCCTTTTCTAAACCCGGAACCATGATGATAAATCACATTTGCATAAATTCCAAACCATAAAGGATGTTCTCCAAGTTGAGATGTTTTATGTAATTGATACCAGTTTATTTGTTTGTCGATCAAAATTTTTAGTAAATTACCCCCTACATCAGTTACTGTTCCAATATTATTATTCCATTTATATCCCATTTTCCAATCGCCTTCAATTTCTCTCCAAAAACCAACTGTTGTTGCGCAAAAAGATGGATGAGGCTGAATGTCTCCCATGTTTTCTAATCGCTGTATTGCCAATAATTTATGAAATTTGATTTTGCTATGAACCAATTCCATAATATTACCCATTGGGAAAGCATCTCCATCTAAAAAGATCAATATATCATTATTATTTGCTGCAAAAGATATTATATCAGCAAGAAAATTTAATTTTATTTCATGTCCATGATCTTGGATAGATTCGGTGCAAGCATAGAAGAATTTCTTCTTATGTTTAACGGCATCACCATCCAGGAAAGCATAGATCCTGTATTCTTCATGTATGTGTTTTTTGATATACCGAAGTTGTATTTCAATCCACTTATCAGTTTGGTAATGTATAGTAGCTATATGAATCATACGTTGATTTTGATTTATATTGTAACAAAAAGCTGATTATACTTTTTTGTGTGGCCAATAAAAGGAATAATAATTCCCCCGAAATTGCTTTTTCTATCTTGAATCGCTACTATCGATCCTGGCAAGATAAATTTTCTAATGCGTGCAAACAAAATATTTCTCATTAATCATTTAGTGTCTACCTTCATGGGTTTAGGATGCTCCTCAATATCATAATATCCATACTTGGATAGATCTATATTTATTAACGAACTAAGTTCTTTATTTGATGCTATATACCTATCAGTAACAAAATGATTAATTAAAGTCTCCAGTTTTGAGAGCAAAATCTCATCTAGTCTTTTTGGAGTTAATTGACCTAATGCCCTAAATATAAATTTTAAACCGTGGTTAATGTATTTGTCATAAAATAAAAAGGATAAGTTTAAAAATATAAGATTCCTAAATATATTCAAAAAACGAAGATGATATCTGATAAAGAAATGATCTCTTTTATTCCTCTTCATATAAAATATATTGTCCTTAAGAATTATGTTTATATTTAAAAAATCTTCTAATCGAGAAAGATAAAGTTTTGGTTCTGTATTAAACATTTCATATGGTAGAACAATTACATTACCTTCTCCAAATAATTGATAATATTTTTTAACTAAGGGTAAAAAATTTAAATGACATGGAGAGAAAAAAGGTCTTGTCCCGTAATATTTAGTGTTTAGATATCTGCTTAATGAAAATATACCCCCATTAGCGAGGTATTGGAAGTAGTAAGAAAGCAGGAACCTTTTTTGTTCCCTGATTACTATTAATATTTTTGACTTTGGAAAAGCTTTCTTAAGTCTTTGAGCAATTATATTTGCATCAAAACCACCACTTTGAGGGTTCCCTGATAATCTTTCAGAAGAAATTACAGGTATCTTATTTCGAAAATTCTTATCTGGAATATTTAAAATAGAATTAATCTCTTTTTGTATAATTTCTAAGTTATCATCAAAAGATGATAATAAATAGCCTTCTGAATTTTTATAAAAACATTTAGCAATTGTATTATTATGACCATGTTTATTTAGGGAAAATGGTTCAAACATATTACTCTCAGAAGTAAATAACTCATGTTGTAACCATCTACTCCCAGTTTTAGGATATCCAATATGAATTAGCATTGTATTTTTCATTTTCTTTTCCTGCCCAGAACTACGAATAAAAACACTCATCATTTTCATTCTTTATTTATATTATACCTCGCTACAACTAATCATGGTTGGCTTTTTTGTATTCATTTGATATTCTTTTACTGTTCCTGCTTAATTTCATAATCTTCACTCATCCTAATCAACTATCAGCGATTCTTGAAACCATTTTTATCCACTCTTCACCACTTTTGTTTTTTGAATCAAAGTTTCCATATAGAATACTTGAACAATTTGCAAAAGGCATTAGGATTGAACACCATAAAAGAATGGTTCGGAAAACCTCTATCAATTGATCGATTTATACAAGATTTGAGCGGTCATTTTATGATTAATTTATATCTTGAACCAAATCCAGAAAGAGTCCTATTACTTCAACAAAGTAGACCTAACTGAATTCCAATTATTAGCCTTCTGCCGATTTCTCTTATCTTATTCACATATACTACAAATAACCATTGCCCCTCACATTTTTTTATGCAAAAACGTTGTGCCATAATTAGTTTTAGTCTATGCACTAACACAGTAGAACCAAAGTATGATGGCGTGATTATGAATAGAAAATGTAATTTTTTTTCAATATCGTATTTTAGGATCTGGCCACTTTCTACTAAAATAATATACTAAAAAAATATAACCTTCTTATTCTTCATTTCATATCGGCCTCTAAACAGATCGAATGTTTGAACTAAACAGTTATTAAAATGCTGATGCATTTTCACCAGTCAGTTAAAGCGACTTGCTAGCTGTTTTTCAAGAAAGGTGTTTTCAAAATCATAACCTAAAAGTTCGATATCTTCAGCGTAAACATCAGAAACTATCTTAACTGTCTTATCATTATAATATGAACGATAATCACCTGCCTTCTCAGCAGTTTTGTTTTCAAGTATCAGTTTTTTACCAATGTGTAGCAACTTACGAATATATTCATAATCATTATTTATGTTTTCAAAAAAGCCTATAAAATTAACTTCAGGCTTAAGACTTTTAGGTGTAGTTAGGAATCTATATTGAGGTAAAAAGTGTATCCCCTTAATAATATTTCTTTTACTAACCCATTTCATTACAAAATCATTAAAGTTTTTATATGGTAATAAATGTTTTTCTGCCCATTGATAATCTCTCTTACACTTTCCGCCATTTTTAAGATAAATAAATGCAGAAAGTAGACGGTCCCATGGATTTCTGACAAATGTAAACTTGAAAAAACTTTCAAATTCTATTCGACTAAAAGCTATCTGGTATTCTGCTATCGTTGCATGGTTACCAGTATTGTGACCAAAGATACTTTGATTAACTGAAGTTCCAGCTGACTTAGGTATATGTATAAATATACATTTATTCTCAATAAAAGGCTTAAATGTAGGGAAATTCAACTTCTCTGGCATCTCTGTTCGTAAACTCTTTAATAACTGGTATTTAACAGGATATTTAACCTTAAACAATGACTTCCGTAATTCATATGGTAATTTCCAGTATATTTCTTTTATGACTTTTTTCATTAATTATCCCTCTTAACCCTTACAAGCAGATTGCTATTCTATTATACTATTAAATTTAACTTTTCCTAATCTGTTCTTAAGTAAATTGGAAAGAATAAATTGAAATATAAATTCAGCTTTTATAGTGTCATGAAAAATCACCACCGACCCCGGTCTACTCAATTTCTGTACCCGGTTAATAATCATTTCCGGTTTCTGTTTAACATCATAATCCCCACTCATTACATCCCACATTACTATCTTGTACTTCTTTTTTAAAACCCGGATCTGTGATGGGCGAATCCGTCCGTATGGCGGCCGAAAAAGTTTGCTGCCAATTATATCATCTGCCCATGAAATATCTTCAAAATATTTTTTGTTACCCGCCGTCCATCCGCTTAAATGGCTGTATGTATGGTTGCCAACTGCATGACCTTCCTTCTTGATCCGGTCGAAAATTGCCGGGTACTTCTCCACCTGCCTCCCTAAACAAAAGAAGGTGGCCTTTACATCATACTCAGCCAAAATATCCAATACCCTGGGTGTTGCTTCCGGGTCGGGACCATCATCAAAGGTAAGGAAAATGCTGTTGCCTGCATTGGGTACCCTCCAGATTAGTTGAGGAAAAAGAAATTGGAGTATATGGGGTGGCTGAAACATGAAGAAGTGACTAAAGTGACTAAAATTTAAAATGAACTAAAATGACTAAAATGTAAAATGAACTAAAGTGGTTGAAACTGTTAACGAGAGCTGTTTTTCGAGATGGTTGTGAATAGTGCAAGCAGCTCGCTCGCTTCATTATATTCCCATTCGGTTGCTTCAGGTTTCAACCATTTCATTTCAATAATTATTTCAAGCCAGTATTTACATTCACTGGCTTCACCCTCCACTATTCTAATTTTATTTCTAAAGTCTCCTTTGCTTCTGGTCCGTATTCCTGCGATTCCGGACACCTAATCCTGCTTTAACCGGACACTCAGTCCTGACTTAAGCGGACACCTTGTCCTGCTCAAAACGGACACACTGTCTTGTGCAAAGCGGACAGTTCTTTCA